>Ga0164242_10000389_pt1 | contig 53776 bp, 48 predicted proteins | sample OricomgcompostMG_FD_108783 | JGI IMG/M metagenome (GOLD analysis project Ga0164242, IMG submission 108783) | Miracle-Growth compost microbial communities from Emeryville, California, USA - Original compost - Miracle growth compost (MG) ...
GCCTCGGCGAGACCGTGTTTTCGCAGCGAAACACGCAACCAATGAACATATACGGCCAGCACCTGCAAGGTGGTCGATCGCGTCCGAAGCACGCGGCCAATTTCCTCGCGAGCTTGCGGCAAGCCCGGATGTGCAAGAAGGTGGGCCAACACAGCCGCGCTGCCGCGGGAATGCAATTCCAATTTGCGTTGGACCGTGGAAATCCAAACTCGATGCGCCTGCTCGCTCGACTCGCTTCCGGCGAGCCTGAGCAGCTCATCCGCCACGTCCCTGGTTATCGAGGCTCTTATTGGATCCTCGGTCACGGTGACGACGCCCCGGAGCCGCAAGGCCAGCACGCCAAGCTGCGACCTGACGTTCCTCAACGTCGCGTCTACGGCCAAGATATCGCTCAATGCGAACCTCGTCCGATGTTCGCGGAGCTTTGCGCCACCCCCCGAATTTCCGGGAAGGAATGCAATGGCGCGAGCTGCGGCTCGAGAATGGCGTCGCTTGTGAAACGATTTTCGTCTCGCGGAGTACCGCAGACGCTTGTCCCGAACTGGTGAACACCCTGACGCGCAAGAGCGCGAAGCGCTCGATCGCGGTGCAGGACCAGCACTGCGAAAATCTTGATCAAATCGAGATCCCTTCGCGCGGCAGGTTGCCCCCCCAATCTCGCAGACGACTCGTCGCGCAGCTCCCGTCGTTATCGAACGGCCCGAGGCAACCCAGACCCGTAGGACTGCTGCGACCGCGATGCGACCAAATGGCGGCACGCAAGCGCTAGTAATGGCAGAGGAGCTTATATTAACCGTATTTATACGAAGGCGTTCGTCGCGTTCGGCCGCCTGAGGCGGATGTGCTTCAATGTTGGGCGCCGCTTATCGAAGGTCGAGCCGCTCAGACGAGCTAACCGTAGGAATACGGCATTCTTACATTATCGTTTTGAGTATCAGCCAAGCGGAGCTGGCCCGATGGCCGACGCCGGCGCCTTGCCGCTGCCGCGCTCCACTCCGCAAATCGTTCCAATAGGGCGTCCGATCGCAAGTGATTTTCGTCCATGCCTAATCTTGCTTCAGCGACCGCCGAACAGGACGGCGCTACAGCGCAGGCATTGCGGCTGGTCCGTGAAATCGTTCGCGGTCGCGCTTCCCGCGTGGCGGGTCTTCTGCTGCTCGCAGCGATCGCCGCGGTCGGAGAGGGAGGCGGGGTTCTCCTCCTGGTTCCACTTCTCGATCTTCTCGGTTTGGACGGACGGTCGAACGCGGCACCCCCTTTAGCCAGAGAGGTCGGTCATGCCCTCGGCGTGGAAGGCGCGCTCTTCCTCTACATCGCGCTGATGTCGGCGATCAGCGTGGCGATCTACGGTCGGACCATACTCTCAGCGGCGCTCAATTACGATTACGCGCAACGGCTGCGGCGCCAGCTGCACGAGGCGGTCATCTCAATGGAGTGGCGGGCCTTCGCACGCCAAAATCAAGCAAATTTGGTTCACGCGTTGACGACAGAAGTCAGCCAATGCGGTTTCGGCGTCGATCAACTCCTCCGATCCCTCGCTTACGCCACCCAGTTGCCGGCGCTTCTCGTGGCTGCCCTGAGCCTTTCGGTGCCGTTCACAGCCGTCGCACTCCTCGTCACCTTCATGTTCGCGGTCGCGCTGCGCCCACTAAATCGCAAAGCCTACGAACTCGCTGGGCAGTTGCGGCTCTCCCATCAGCAGATGAATTCGACGGTCGTCGAGGGACTCGCAGGCTTGCGAGTCCTCAAAATGCTTTGTGCAGAACGAGCCTATATAGAGGATGCCCATCTTCGATCCGAAGTTCTACGCAACGCCCAACTCGCGCAAAGCAGGGCCTATGCCATTGCCGGTCGCGCGCAGGTTCTCCTTACGGCCGTGGTCGCCACGATGGGATTGTGGGTCGGGCTTCAAGTCATGCATCTGCCGCTGCCCCGACTTCTCGTTCTCCTGGTCATATTCGGGCGGATCGCCTCGTCCGCTTCCGCCATGCAAGACAACTGGCGGAGCGTTCTCAGAATCCTTCCGGTCCATCAATCAATACAACGCCTGCTGGTGAACTGTCGGTCGAACGCCGAACCGACGACAGCGCCAACCCTCCGGCGGTTAAAGCACCATATTTCATTCTCGTCGGTGGACTATCGACACGAGGACAGGGGCCCTCCCGTCCTTCGCAACCTCAACTTTGTCATTCCAGCTTTGACCACGACCGCACTCGTCGGTCCCTCGGGCGCAGGCAAGTCAACGATCGCCGATCTCATCATGGGCTTGCTGACCCCGATGAACGGAAGCATTCTCATCGACGATCAGCCGCTGGACCGGACCGGACGGATCGCGTGGCGCTCGCGCATCGGCTACGTCCCCCAGGATCCCTTCTTGTTCCATGATACCGTGCGGGCCAACCTCCTGCTGGCTCGCCCCGAGGCGTCCGAAGAGCAACTGCGAACCGTACTCGACCTGGCGGCGGCGAACTTCGTGCACCAGTTGCCGGCAGGGCTTGAGACGATCGCCGGCGATCGGGGGACCCGCCTGTCGGGGGGCGAACGGCAGCGCATTGTGCTTGCGCGAGCGCTGCTCCAGGAACCAGACCTGCTCGTGTTGGATGAAGCGACGAGCGCCCTCGATGAAGACACGGAGCGCCGCGTTCTAGCCGCGCTAAAGGCGCTTCATGGGCGGATGACGGTGCTCGTTATCGCGCATCGCCCCTCGAGCATCGCCATGGCCGATCAGGTCATATCGCTCGATGCGGGACACATCATCCGTATCGACGAAAGACGTGGACATGACCATCGCGACGGATGCGACAGGTCGGCTTTGCCACCCGGGATGGCACCAGCCGCGGGACTCTATTAAAGGTCTGGAGCGGGGTGGCGGTCTCTGTTTCGGAATGCCGTCGGTCTGTCACGGGGACGGTGCCCTCAACTCCCGCGCTCTCCGCAGGAGCCAGAGAGGCGGACGAATGATTACATAGAGAAAATGCAAGAATCTCGGCAAAGGCACCGCGAGTTGCTCAGACGATCCCGTCCAGCGGCGGGTCAGCTCTCGAACCACAAATCCCCGACCTCGGCCGATCAGAAGATGCGAGCATTCGACAACGGCGCGCATCACCGGACGACGAACCGGCCGGTCGCCGTCCTTGCCGGTTGCGGCTTGGAGCGCGATCAAGATCAATAGGCGCGTCGCCCGGCTGGAACGCAATCGCCACTCGAAATCGCGATTCAGCTCTAGCGCGAACAGATCGTGGCAGAGGAGCAGCGCTACCGACGAGGCTCTGCCCGCCCCCCGCTCGACAGCCATGTCGTGCAGATTCTCGATTTCCGGTGCCTGACGCCCGGCAAGCAACGCATTGACGTCCGCGAGCCACTTCAAACGCCACCAGCCATGCGCCGTCCCATGGACGCAGAGGTAAGCGAAGAGATCCGCATCGGTCAGCGTGGGTAAGACAGCACCGCCTACCGGCACTCCCCGACGGGGCGAACGGGCGGACACGCCGCCAAGAAGCCGAGGATTATCGGTGAGGCGCCAGTGGAGTTCGACCATCACCCTCCGGCTCCGATCGTAGAGCGCGCATTCCTTGCCGATCGTGACAAAGCGATCGAGCTGCGAGCGCCGCATTCCCCGCGGTTCGCAAAGCGCATACCCTTCCGCGACCAAAAGATCGTAAACTGATCCAACCTGCCGCGGCTCGACGACCAAATCGATGTCGAGCGAATGCTTTAGAGCGATTGAGTCGTACGCCAGAACGGCGAGAGGCGCTCCCTTCACGAACAGAGGCGAGATGCCCTCGGCTTGCAGGAGGTTCGCGAGCCGACAAGACTCCGCGGCGAGGCGAAGTCCTCTGCGGGCCGTCTGTCCGGATCTGTGAGCCAAGCTCGGGGCAACGGCATTGGGGAGCTGAATGCCAGCCTCTCGAAAGGCTTCCGATGCGAGAGCGTGTCCCTGGTGGTGATGAAGCAGGCGCATGAAGCGGGTCCAGTCGAGCGCGTCCAGCTCAGCCCGTCGTAGCGCCTTCCGCCTCTCTTCCGTCGACGGCCAGCGCAGGCAGATTAGAAGAAGGTCGAGTTCGGCGCTGATCTCCAGCCGACCCAGGCGGCGTCGCGGCAATCGCACATCTATTCTTCCATTGGCGCCCATCGCCCTATCAAGGCGCCGATAGGAAGGTAAGCGCATACGGTAGTGTTGCGGTGCCGAGTCGTTGCGAATCTCCGGAAATGCAGCTCGTTGTCCGCCCGTATGACCTCGTGCAGACCACCAACTGCGAACTCGATATGATGCCGTGAAGGAGTTTTGGATGGACTTGATCAACGAGCCGACCGGCCTCGACCGGCCGTCGCGTCGTGAATGGCAAACGCCGCGCGTAGTGCAGACTGCACTGGAGGACAGCGCAGTAAAAGCTCCGGGCGCTCCCACGCCGGACAGTCATTTCCTGTCGAACGACTACGGCGCCGTCTCCTAAGGAGCGCTGCCCCATTTGGCTGAACGCCTGGGTTGCCCGGCCTGCTGCCACGGGCTGGGTCGATTGCCGCTGCCCTCCGATTTGCGCTCGCACGTCAGTTCTGGTGGTCGGACCACTGGACATAGCGGCCGAGTAGCAGCGCCCGCATCGCCATGACGATCTCGCGCGACGGGGCGCCCGTCCTGGTTAGGGCCGCCGCCAGTGCCGTGCCGACCCGGCCGAAGTCCATATAGCGCGCGATCCGCGCGTCTTGGGCGAGACTGTCGGCCAGAGCCAGCAGCGGCTCGCGGATGCCGGCGACCATCGCCTCCATGTCGGGGTCGAGCACATCATTGCCACGCGCCGGCTTGGCGAGGAGTTCGGGCGGCAGGACGTCGGCAAGCGCTTTCCGCGCAAGATAACGATCCATCCCGCCCTTGGCATAAAGCGCCTCGGGGACCGCGAGCCCGAACTCGACGATACGTTTGTCATGAAACGGCATGGTGAATTCCAGGCCGCGGGCCGCGGGCGAGGCGGGAACTGCCGCGCAGGCGGCATCGCACTGCCTGTTGAGCGCTTCGATCATCACGGCGCGCATGTCGGATACATCGCGGGGGCTGCCGCGCAATTGCTCGGCGCGCACCGTGCCATCGCCAAACAGTTCCCTGGCGAATCCGTCCGCGATCATGTGGTCCCACCAGGGCTTTCTGCCCAAACGCGTGATGCGCCGCTTCAGCGCCTTGATCGGCACCGGGATCAGCTGGCGCAGCGCACGCGCCAACTCGCGAACTGGGCTACGCCGCCGTCGTCGCGCGATCATCCGCATCGTCGGCAGAATCTCGCGCCAGCGCCTGTGACGGATGACCCAGGCAAGCGCGCCGTGACCGCGCGGATTGACCGTATAGTCGCCGCCATGGCCGTCCATCACGACCTGCGCTCCGGCCTCGGCGGCTGACTCGTAGAGTGCGGTGCGAACGAAATGTGTCTCCGACGCGGGCAGGCCGGAAAGAAGGAAGTATTCCTCAAGCCGCTCGAGGGCACTTTCATCCTCGCGCACGAACGGATGCAGCTCGACGTGCGGCATGTGCCGCACGCATGCTTCCACTGCGCGGCGCGCATTGCCAGGAACCGCATCTTGGCCCGGCGCCAGCAGCGCCGAGACCGCGATCAGCTTGCCCCTCTTGGGGCGAACCACCTCGCCCGCCAAGCCGGCGATCGCAGAGCTGTCGAATCCGCCGCTCAGCTGGAGCGCCGCGGGCTTGCGCGCCCGACGTATGCGGCATGCCACCGCCTCGGCCATCAGCGTGCGGTAGGTCGTGACATAATAGGCCTCGTCGCGGCCTTCATGCGCCGGATCGGCCCGCGGGCGCCAATAGCGGCGGAGCGCGAATTCGCCATCGCCGCCGATCGTCGCGATCGCGCCGCCCGGCAACCCGTGAATCTCCTGATGAAAGCTGCTGCCGGGGGCATTGCCCGTGGACGTCATCAGCCGATGTCCGATCATGCTCCGCGACAGCGTGCGCGGGACGTCCGGCAGAGCGAGCAACGCACGAACTTCGCTCGCGACTGCGATGAAATCGCGCTGTATCGTATAGAAGAGGGTGCGCTGCCCCATATGGTCGCGCAGCAGCACCAGCCGGCGCGCCTCGCCGTCCCAGATAGCGGCCACGAAGTCGCCGATCAGATGCTCGACGCAGTCTTCACCCCAATGGCGCCAGGCGGCGAGCATCAGTGCACTGTCTGGCATCGTGACGAGCAGCGGATCGGCGATGCCCAGCGCCGCGGCGAGCGCTTCGCGATTGTCGAGCCGCGCGTCAGCCACCAGCACGACCCTACCGTCATGCACCGGCTGCGCGTCATGCGCATCTTCATGTGTCACTCGCATCAGCAGATGGCCGAGCGCGACGGAGCCGAGCGCCTCGACTACGCGCCCGTCCGGTCCGCGATGAGCAATGGTGCGCGACATGCGCTCCATATCCGCCGCAGCCGCCGGCTGGTCATCAAAACGCAGCATGGCGAGGATCGCGCTCATCCGACGATCACGCGGTGCCGTCGTCGCTGCAACAACGCCTTCTTCTCTTCCGCTGCCTTTTCAACTCTGGTGCCGGATCAGGCGACCAATTTCGCGCATGTCCGGGGCCATGGGGTAGCCTGTAACTTTAATGCCGGCTGCATCTACCCACGCATGGGCTTGGAGATGCTCGAATCCTCCTGGTATGGCGCCGAAATGCATGACACTGGCGATCCCGCGTCGCTTGAGCATCGCATGCGCTGCGATGGCTTGCTGCAGGCATACAGCCTTGAACGGGACAAACCCGGCCATCGTCCGAACAGCCCAGCCGACGTTCCGTATGATCGCAGTGTCGACCGAAGCGATTTCCGTTTCGGCATTGGACGACGGATCGTGGGGACTGGTCAAAGTGCCGATTTCGCGAGCCACTTCTCGAAAAGGCATGATGAGCAACCTGACGCGGGCGCGAAGAAGCGCGAACGTTGCTTCCAACAACAACATCCGCTGCCATCTTTCAGTGCGGCCGAAGGTCACCATTCTCCGCTGCCATCGCCGCAATTTGATCGATGCGCGCGGATTCAACAATGACATGCCCCTTTGTTGGCAATTCCGGCTGCGGCATACGCACCTGAAATCGCCGATGAGGTTTATGGATTTCGGGAACTTCCGAGGATGGAGCTACCGTAAAATCACGGTTTTTGGGGCGGCCGAAGTGATTGTCGACGAAGACGTCAAACGGCAACGGCAATAGATCGGCGGATGCGTCGAGGTCTTCAGAGTTTATCGCCATTCCGGAGTCGCCCAACCATAAATCGCGCGTTGAGCGGCCTGTCTCCAGAGTGCAGCGGTCCAGACGGTAATGTTGCGGTATCCCGCCACTGTAGGGCCGATATCAAAATAACCGGACTAACCTCGCATCGCTTCTCCCAGTTCCAGGCCATGCAGAAGTCGGCCACTAGATTGGTTGGAGACCGTCACAAGGAACTAATGTGTTCTTCTACACCGTTTCCGGCCTATCGGTCGCGAGCGAGATCGCGCTTCCCGGACTGATCGCCAACTCTATCCCGTCCGACGAATCCGACGTGACGATCAGGCAAGGCTCCGTGCCATCGGCGCTCGAGCAGCCGACCGCAAATGGACCCAATTGGCAGCTCGCGGACGGGCAATTTCTGCTTCGCGTGCCAGACATCGTGTCTATGCTGCTGACCGCCGGCCGCGCGATCACCTTCGAGCTGTCTCCACAGGTGAAGATCGAAGACGCATTGCCGTTTCTCAATGGCACGGGGTTCGGCATTCTCCTCCATCAACGTGGCCGGTTTGTGCTTCATGCCAGTGCCGTGCGCGTTGGAGATCGGGCGATGCTGTTCTGCGGTCCTTCGGGCGCGGGCAAGTCGACAATCGCCGCCGCCTTGGTCGAAGCCGGCTTCGACCTGATAACCGACGACTTCTGCGCTCTTTCGCTCACCGAAGACGGCCAGATCATGGCGGAACCAGACGGTCGTCAACTGAAGCTTTGGCAGTCAGCGATCGATCGGCTCTCGCTGAATGAGCAGCGCCTAGGCTCCGTGCGCCCCGCGCTTGAGAAATTCTACGTGACGCCCCGCTCCGAGACGTCCACCTCCCTGCCTCTTGGCGGCGTCTATCAGCTAGTCGAAAGGCGGTTGAAGGGCGCAGACGGTATTGATCCTCTCAATATCGTCGACGGAGCGATCGCCATTCGGCGCAACGCCTATCGGCCGGGCCTCGTCGCCAAGCTGCGTCAGCAGGAGCTCTACTTCCGGATGTCGGCCAACATCTCCCGCCAAGCAGGCGTTTTCACGCTTACTCGAGCGCTCGGTTTCGAAAACATGGAGAAGGTGCTGGCATCGCTTCGCGAGCATTGGCTGGACCTCGGGCTGCTGGAGGCGGTCGCTTGAAGCGGACCATATGGCTCGCCTCCTATCCTAAGTCCGGCAACACGTGGCTGCGTCTGCTGCTGGCCAATCTCGACCAGGAAGGCCCAGTCGACATCAACGACATACCCGGACACGGAGGCATCGCGAGCTCGCGGGCATGTTTCGACAATGTCATGCTCTTTCCATCGGGTCTGCTGACACACAGCGAATGCGAGCAGCTTCGTCCAACGATACATTCGGCAGTCCATTCGATGCAGTATCTCGACGAGGATGAGACGCCGGGTGCGAAGCCACGGTTCGTCAAGACGCACGATGCCTACACCTTCACCAGGAGCGGCGAACCGCTTCTGGCCGGCTCGAGCGGAGCCGATGGCGTCATTCTCATCGTAAGGGATCCGCGCGACGTCGCTCCGTCGCTCGCCAACCACAATGGCACTGATATCGACGCCGCCATCGAATACATGGCAAAAGCCGAAATCAGCCTTTGCGGTTCGCGGCGCGCGCAACCCAACCAGCTGCGCCAGAGACTGCTTGGCTGGAGCGGCTTTGTCCAAAGCTGGCTCGATCAGGCCGATATTCCAGTCCACATCGTTCGCTACGAGAATCTCAAGGAGGACACCTTTGAGGTTCTTCGAGGCGTTCTTGAGTTTGCTGGAGTTCCATTCTCCATCGATGCGATTCAGCGCGCCGTCCGCTACGCCGATTTCGACGAACTGCAGCGGCAGGAGGCTTCTGCTGGCTTTCGAGAAGCTCCGCGCCGTGGTGCGAACAGTCGCTTTTTCCGGCGAGGAGTTTCCGGTGCCTGGAAGGACGAACTCACGCCGACGCAACTCGCAACCCTGGAACGCGACCATGGTCCGGTGATGACGTCCCTAGGCTATCCACTGATCCAGGCCCCACAGCAGGAGTATACGAGGTGATTGAGCGGTCGAATGACTGGTTGAGCGAAAAAGTCGGTGACGAGATCGTCATGATGAGCGTCCAGCAAGGCCGCTACCTCGCCCTCAACCCGATCGGAGCACGCATCTGGGAACTCCTGGGGAAACCCCGCGATCGAGAATCGCTCCACGCCCAACTGACGGACGAATTCGACGTGCCCGCCGAAACCTGCCGTTTGGAAGTTGACCATTTCCTGACAGAGTTGCGCCAACACGGAGCAATCGTCGTCGAGGGCTCCTGATGTTGGGCCATTTTTGGCGGAACACATCGTCGGCGTCGTGATTTCCATAGCGAGAAAGCCTCCGGCCATGGCTGCACGCTTGGGGGCTTTTAAGACGTCGCCCAGCGTCTTTCGCGTCCGACCGTAACGCTACGGTGTTCGGCCAGCAGGCAAATCCTATCCATCGTCGGACAACGCGCTCCGATGCGCCTTCGGACATCCCCTGTTTTGATGCGTGTCAGACAGTGCATTTGTCCGCCGGCGAGTTGGCGACCGGCTTTGTCAGGATACCATGCACACTCCACGAATCGAAAACCCGCTCGTCACTGACGATGCTCAGTCAGTTCCGACTGAGCGCCGCCCGGCGCGTCTTCACTCGGCGAACGGCCGATGACCGTACTCGTCACCGGCGTCGCCGGATTCATCGGATTCCATGTGGCACGTCAGCTTCTCGCGCGCGGCGAATGCGTGATCGGCATCGACAACCTCAATCCCTATTACAGCGTGGAACTCAAACGTGCGAGGATCGCCGCGCTCGACGCATTAGAGGGGAAATTCGAGTTCGTCGAAACCGACTTTTCCGATGCGGACGCTCTCGACAGGGCGTTGAGCGGAAGCGCATTCGACCGCATCGTCCATCTCGGGGCGCAAGCGGGCGTCCGCTATTCGCTTGAGAACCCCCGAGCCTACGTGCAGTCGAATCTCGTCGGTCACGTAAACATGATGGAAGTCGCGCGCCAAAGGCGCGTTCTCCACATGGTATATGCATCGTCTTCATCGGTCTATGGCGGCAACACGACTATGCCGTTCCGCGTCGAGGACCGCGTCGATCATCCGCTGTCGCTCTACGCGGCGACGAAAAAGTCGGATGAACTCATGAGCGACACCTACGCTCACCTGTTCCGACTGCCTATGACGGGCCTTCGCTTCTTCACCGTCTACGGACCGTGGGGCCGCCCCGACATGGCGATGTGGCTGTTTGCCAGCGCGATACTGGAAGGCCGTCCCATCCAAGTCTTCAATCATGGTCGCATGAAGCGAAGCTTCACATACATCGATGACATCGTCCGCGGCGTGGTGGCCTGCCTCGACAATCCTCCCCCCGACGATGGCGAGATGAAGGCTGGCGGCAGCGTGGCGCCGCACAGGCTCTACAACATCGGCAACGACCGGTCCGAAGACCTGCTGGATATGATCCGCATGGTCGGGGAATGCTGCGGACGGCAGCCCGCAATGGAAATGCTTCCGCTGCAACAGGGCGACGTGCCCGCCACGGTCGCCGACATCAGCGCCATTCGCGACGAATTGGGCTTTCAACCCAAGACGATGATCAAGGACGGCATTCCTCGCTTCGTCGACTGGTTCAAGAGCTATCATGGCTATTGAAGCCGTAGGGTCGACCTCAGTCGCCGCCGCTCCGGCGGCATCTGCGGCTGTTCGGTCCAAATGATCTTCGCTTCGCTCTCCGGGAAAACTTCCGACATGCTCACGCTGGCTCGAAGCCTACTAACTCGCCTGGCATCGCGGCGAGCCGCGGACGGAGACCGTTCTATGGGGGCGGGCAAGAAGGTGGCGGCCAGCTTCGCAGTCTGCGTCCTGCTCGCAGCTTGCGGAACGAACAGCGAGATTCCTCGAAATCCAGCTCACTTCGCTGCCCCCGATGCTCCGAAACTTCAGGAGACGAGCGCCGAAAAGATCGGTCCTCTCGACACGATTACCCTGAACGTCTTTCAGGTGCCCGATTTGTCGGGCGACTATCAGGTCGATCCCATGGGCTATCTGTCGCTCCCACTGATCGGCCGGGTGTATGCAAACGGCAAAGGCGTTTTCGAGCTTCAGCGGGATTTGAAGCGCCTCTACGGAACTCAATACCTTCAGGATCCCGATCTCCGAGTGGAGCTGAAAAATTCGGTCAGTCAGCGCCTGACTGTCGATGGATCCGTCCAGTCGCCCGGCATCTATCCGGTCACGTCCGAGATGACGCTGATGCAGGCGGTAGCCGCCGCCAAAGGCGTGACCAGCGACGCCAATACCGGCCGCGTCGTCATCTTTCGCAAAATCGACGGAGAAAAGGAGGCGGCCGCCTTCAGCCTCCGACAAATCCGCGACGGAAGGATGAGCGACCCCAAGGTCTATGCGAATGACATCATCGTTGTAGACGGCTCCGCCCTGCGCGGAACCTTCCACGACGTCATCTCGACGGTTCCCCTTCTCGCCCTCTTCAGACCGTTCTGAGCATGAGCGCGGACATGATCGGCACGAAGCTATGAACGAACTTCCAAAACTCACGACGGAGCAGGGAACGGCGCTGCCTGCTCACGCCGTTCTACTTCCAGCGGCCCTTCGCGATCTCCTGGCGTTCTCCGGCCACGACGTATCCGTCGCCAGCCTTGCGGACACGCTCATCAAATCGCGACGCCTCATCGGCGCTGCGATGCTGGGCGGCGCGGTCATCGCCTTGGCGATCAGCCTCCTCAGCACGCCGAAATATCGTGCCCACGTCACGCTCGAACTCGACCAGAACACCGACCGGATCATTCAGGTTGGCAATGTCCAACCAGTCGCATTGCGCGACATCGATTACCTCGCAACCCAGATCGGCGTAATGAAAAGCTGGTCCCTTGCCGAACGTGTAGCAGCCAAGCTCAACTTTCCGAACGACAAGCACATCGTCTCGCAATCACTGCCACTGAAGGCAAGGAATGATCGAGCCGCAGCATTCGTCGCCTCGCGCTTCGATGCCGAACCGATCAGGAACAGCCGTCTCGTGTCGTTGACCGTGACGGATACCGACCCCGCGCGCGCCGCACGGATCGCGAACGCGTATGCCGATGGCTATATCGGGCTCGGCCTCGACCGCCACCTTGAGACAAGCGCTTATGCGCGCAGCTATCTTGAGCGACAACTCGCTGCGACGAAGGCTCGCCTGGAGAAGTCGGAGCGCGATCTGGTCGCCTATGCCCGTGCGCAGGGAATCATCGATCTCGCCAGCGGAAGCGACAAGCCGAACGGAAGCGACGCCTCGTTGACGACGAACTCGCTGGTCGCTCTCAATGACGCCTTGAACCAGGCACAAGCCCAGCGAATTGACGCCGAAGCGCGACTCCGCGAAGCGAAGATCGCCGGCACAGCTGCTGCGACCAACAACAGCGTCGTGCAGCAAATGCGCGCCGACCTCGACAAGCTGGAGGGCCAGTATCAGCAGAATCTCGGCGTTTTCAAACCATCCTACCCGACCATGGTGCGCCTGCAGCAGCAGATCGATCAGCAAAAGACCGCCATAGCGCACGAGATGGCGACCATCGAAAATGCAGCGAACCGATCCGCTGAGGCCGACTATCAGACCGCAAAGACAAAGGAGGAGGAATTTCTCGCCAAGGTCGACAGTCTGAAGTCGGATGCCCTCGACATGCGCGATCGCAGCATCAAGTACACCATCCTTCAGCGCGAGGTCGGGACCAACCGCTCGCTCTACGACGGTCTTCTGCAACGCTATAAGGAGGTCGGCGTGGCTGCCGAAGTTGGCAGCAGCCAGGCCTATGTCGTGGACAGGGCACGGATTCCACAGGGCGCCGTCAGCCCGCGCACCTACCTCAACGTTCTCCTCGGCATCATTGCCGGTCTCATACTCGGGGTCGGCATCGCCTTCGCGAGGGATCTCGGGCACGACAAGATCGAAACCGCTGAGGATCTCGAGCGGAAGCTCGGCATTCGACCGCTCGGCGTGGTGCCCAGCGTTTCCGGCAAAGACACCTTCATCGCTGAGGCCGACGACCCGCGGTCGTCGATTTCGGAAGCCTATCACTCGGTCGCGACGTCACTTCGCTTCGCCACCGCAAACGGGACGCCTCGCTCGCTGCTGATCTCGAGTTCAAGGTCGGCAGAAGGCAAATCGAGCACGTCCTACGCACTCGCGCAGATCTTCGCCAAGCGTGGCCTGCGGGTGGTCCTGGTAGATGCCGATATGAGACAGCCGACCTTCATTTCCGGAAAGTCGGAGGCACCCGGCTTGTCGCATGTCTTGGTCGGCGAGAGCGGGTTGTCCAAGGCGATCCAGTCGACAGCTCACGACAACCTCTTTCTGCTGCCGTCCGGCGCCCTCCCGCCGAATCCGGCCGAAATTCTCGCCGGCCCCCAGCTCGAGACGATCATCCAGGAGCTCTCGGACGCATTCGACCTCGTGATCGTCGATGGCCCTCCCGTGCTCGGGTTGGCGGACGCGCCTCTTCTTGCGACCAACGTCGAAGGCATCGTCGCCGTCTTCGAATCAGGGTCGATTAGCCGCGGCGCGGCGTCCGCAACCCTGGCTCGACTCCGCGCGACGCACGGGAACGTCATCGGAGGGATTCTGACCAAGTTCGAAGACAAGGATGGCGGCGCCTATGGCTATCGATACAGCTACGGCTATGGAAAGCGGTCGGGTTTGAAGAACTCGCGCAAGGCGGGCCAGAGGCTTATCGACCTTAATCAGGCCTGATGGAGCCCTCGTCCAAGCATGGCCGGCTGCGCCGCGGCGGCCGGATTCTTCTAGCCGCGACAATCGGGCTGGGCGCGGGCGTTCTCATCGTCAAAAATGCCTTCATTCGGATCTACGCGTCTGGTTCGCCAACGTCGGTCCTGCGGGTCCTGCCCGGCAATCCAATCGCCCTCACGGCCTGGGCGGCTGGAAAGGCGCCGAAAGTTCAGATCAAAGCGCTGGATCGCGTGGCGCGCGAGGCGCCCCTGCTCCATCAACCTCTTTTGGCTCATGCGCGGTTAGCCGCCCAGCAGGGCAGAGATCAGCAGGCCATCGAGCTCGCGCGAGGGGCGCGACGGCTACAGCCCCGATCCGTCGACGTTCTTCGCCTCCTGTTCGTAGAATATCTTCGAACGGGGCGTGTCGACGACGCCGTAAGCGTTGCGCAGCCGCTCACTGCGCTCGACCAGCGGCAGAAAGCCGACGTCGCTCGGATTTTCGTCCTTCTCGCGCAGGATTCGAAGTTCGCGCCGGCGGTCGCTCTAGGGCTTCGAAGAAATCCTCCCTGGCGGTCGCCTTTCCTTACCTTCGCGATCCGCTCCCCCGAGATGTTTGATTTCGTGTTCCACACCCTTGCCTCTCCTTTGGCGAGCCAGTCGGTCGAACGGACAAACAGAGAGCGATCGACGCTGCTCAGCGCCATGATCAATGACCGTGACTATAGGCGCGCCTATCTGGCCTGGATCGATTTCCTGCCGCCGCAGCAGCTCAGTCGAGTGGCGCCCATCTATGACGGGAGCTTTACGGGAGAGCCAGGACCGAGGCCATTCAATTGGACCCTTGAACGCAACTCCGACGCAACGGCCGAGCGCGTAACGGATTCCACACTACCGGGCGCCACCGCACTTCGCATAAGCTATTCGGGCCAGAACGACACCGCGATCGCCAGCCAAATCCTGATGGTTCCGCCAGGCAGATACGCGTTCTTCGCGACGGGCAGAGCCAGTGCGGAAGGCGCTCTGGCAGGAAGCCTGATCTGGCAGCTTCAATGCCTGCCTGCCGGCCCGGTGATCGAACTCGCCCGCTATTCCACCTTTCCGACCGGCGCCTTCCAGACCCGCAACACAGCGCTTGTGCCATCCCGCGACTGCTTGGCTCAGAAGCTTACGCTTCGCGCCGTCAGAGGAGACATCGCCACGCCCATTTCGGCCGAGTTCACCAATCTCTCCCTTAAACCTCAATGATGATTCTCCACGGACAGGGCCGCTTGATGCTGCAGTCGTTCTTCCAACGCCGAATGCTCTCGATTCCAGATGTTGTCCTGCCGCTTTATCTGGGCGCCTCCCTGGTCCTCGGCGGAGCGTCCGCCGCCGGCGCCCTCGCCAACGCCATATTGCAGCTCACCGCGGTAGCGATTCTTTGCTGCGCTGTGGCCCACCCATCGCTCACCAGGGCTGCCTCGGTTCCGCGGACTGCACGCATCTTGTTGGCGTGCCTCATCATCCTCATGGCAGTCCAGTTCGCGCCCATGCCGCCCGAGATCTGGACCGCGCTTCCGGGTCGCGCGTTCATTGCGCAAAACTACGGCCTGATGGGCCAGCCTTTGCCGTGGCTTCCCCTTTCCCTTGGGACGGAACGGTCGGCGGGCAGCGCGCTTGCCCTACTTCCCTTTCTAGCCGCTTTGCTGCTTGGCCTCGGCACGAACGGAAAGGGACGGGAGAACTGCACGATCGTACTGATCGCCTTCAGTCTCTTTTCAATCGGGCTCGGAACTTTCCAGCGCTTCGGCGGCGCGTCCTCGGCAGCATGGTATCCATACACGATCACGAATCACGGCGGAGCCGTCGGCCTGTTCGCCAACCGCAATCATCTCGCGACGCTATTGCTAATGACATTCCCCTTCACCGCCGCCTTGGCAGCAAGCCTGGAAGCCAGGGCCGGGGATGACAAGCGTATAGCCGGCCTGCGGCGGCTGTTTGGCGGAGTCGTCGTTCTGCTCATCCTGGGAGTGTTTGTCGTCCGTTCTTCGGCCGGCCTGGCGCTACTGGGACCGGCCCTATGGCTATCGTTCGTTGTTTATTGGAAGGCACTCGATCGACGGCTGCCGCGGAGCTTCCTCCCTCTGAGCCTGTGCTTCTTCGCTTGCCTGGTGCTGTTCCTTCTGTTCGGCCCCTTCCAGGACAGGTTTCTCGACAAAGCGCTGAGCACCCAATACCCGGTCACGCGCCGCACCTCGATGGCCACCACATTGAGGGCCGCGCGCGACTTCTTTCCGTGGGGATCGGGCATCGGTTCCTTCGTGCACATCTACGCAGGATATGAAGATCCCAGCTTGGTCGGCAACGAGTTCGTGAATCATGCCCACAACGACTGGCTTGAAGTCCTGCTGGAGATCGGTCTGCCCGGCCTGCTTCTTCTCACGTCCTTTTCAGGATGGATTCTCTTCCGGGCCAGAAGGATGTTCGTCACCAGCGGCACCGATGACGTCATGGCAAAGGCAGCCATCGTGGCAGTGATCCTGGTGGTTGCGCACAGCCTCGTCGACTATCCCGCGCGAACAGCAGCAATTCTCTCGATCGCCGGTATGGCGATCGCCTTTGCGTGTGTGCCTTGTCCCGCTGCGACGGAAGCAGAGCGCAGAAATCGAACGATCAGAGCCGCGTGATGCCAATCTCGGGTGAGACCGCAGCGCAGCGGCTCTCCACGGTCTGCGGCTACTTCAATCCGATACGCTGCAAATAGCGTTCGATCACGATCCGCTCGTCAAACCGCTCCACGATGCGCCGACGCGCCGCCTGCCCCATTTCAAAGCGCTCGCGCGGCGTGCATTCCGCCATCGCCAGCATGGCGCTCGCGAGTGCTTCGGCATCGCGACAAGCGCAGAGAAGGCCGGTGACGCCATGCTCGACGAGTTCACGGCAGCCAGGAACATCGCTGGCGACGGCGGGCTTTCCCATGGCGGCCGCCTCGAGCAGGACACGCGCCGCGCCTTCGCGGTAGGAGGGCAGGACAATGCAATCCGCGTTCGCGATTATGGGCCGGACATCGTCGGCGTCTCCCAGATATTCAACGAAACCGGATGCCATCCAATCGTCCAGTTCGGCCGCGCTGATACCGGTGCGGTTTCCATCGTCGCGAGGGCCGAGCAGCTGAAACCTAGCCTTGAATCCTATTTCGAGAAGCTGCTTCGCAGCGGTCACGTATTCCCCGATCCCCTTGTCGCGGATCAGCCGGGCGATCAGGAGAAACGTGACTTCTGTTCGGCCATTCGGCGCATCGGCAACCGGCTGAAACCAATCAGTGTCGACGCCGGATCCCGGCAGGAGATGAGCCTGCTCGTTCCTGACCATTCCATGTTCCAGAAACAGCGACCTGTCCGCATCATTCTGAAAAAAAACGGTCTGCGCCTTCGACAAGCAGACCCGGTAAAGCGTTCGCGCTATGATCGTCAGAACCGACCGCCGGATGAATGCCGTGCCCAGGCCGGAGATATTGCACAATGCGGTGACGCCGCAGAGGCGCGCCGCGAACGCTCCGTATGTGTTCGGCTTGATAGTCCAACCGAGGTAATGGCTAGGGCGATAGCGCCGGAACAAGCGCCAATAGCGCCAGATTGTCGAAAGATCGCGCAGCGGCGACACCCCCTTCCGGTCAATGGCGATGCACTCGCATGTGCAACCGATCGCCTGCAGATGCGCTTCCATGGGGCCATCCGAGGGCGCGACCGCCACCACACGCCAACCAGACGCGACTAGCCGTCGGATGAGACCTTCTCGGAAATTGACGAGGTTCCAAGCGGCGTTCGCCGAGACGATGATCGTGCCCGACATCGGCTAGCTCTGAAACAGCACAGATTGGTAGGGCAGCCAGTAGGCGGAAAACGTCGCGAAATTCAGCCAGACGAACTGTACGGCGCCATAATAGGCTGCCGCCGCAAACGTCGCAAAGCGCTGCTCCCGTCTATTGTTCGAGAAGATGGTCGTCGCATAACCAAAGACGATAACTTGGATGGGCGAGAAGAACAGCCCGACCCGATCAAGAGCGGTCGAAGGCAAGACGAGCAAGAATACCGGAAGCGCCAAGGAGACGATCGCAAACAGCCGCCATACCGTCTGCACCGGCTCCTGGATTGGAAATCGATCACGAAAACGAAGATAGACGCCAGCCGGCAAGAGATTCATGGCGAGGCGCACGACCGCCCCAGACGATTCGTAGTCCTGCTCTACATATGCCGAATAAAAGTGGTCCGCTCGATCGGATAGGATAAACGCATAGCAGCAAAGGCCGACGATGCAGATCGGGATGAGATAGAACGGGCGCTTCCCCGCAATCCCTATTGCTATCAGCGGCAATATGCAGATTGCCGCGATGTGGCAGACGATGGCAAGTGCCAGATGGACAACGGTCCAGACCATCTGGCGCCGCTCCAAATCACGCATTGCCAACATGATGAAGCCGATCGCCGCTCCTTGGCGAACGTATCCCATTCCGATGACGATGAGCATGTAGGGGACCGCCGTCGCAATCGCGAGCCAGGAGTCCGGCAATGTGCGGGCGAGCCGGAAGAGCCCATAAAGAAGAAAGAGCGCGCAGCCCAGATTGGCGCCGTAGACGCCGAGGCCGAGCTGATTGGACAGCCAGGCGATGAGGGTAAATCCCGGATCACCATAGGAAAGAGCGGTTGAAAGTCGTTCCAGGCTAATATTCTTCACGATTACGACATAATTGTCCCAATCGCCTCCGACTTCGTAACGAAACCCCATGACGATGACGAAGAACAGAAAGAGCGCGATTATCATGGGCAGCTCGCGCTGGCCCTCTTCGCCTTTTCGACCAAGGCCGAATAAAGCCGCCAACGTCGGCAGGATATACATCGTCCAATAGACGATCATCCGGGTCGCCCCGGAATGACGGATACCGCCTGCGCAAGACCTCTGTCGCGGGATTTCATTTCGACAATCCGCCTTTCGAGATCCCTGTCGCGGCGCCAGGAAAGCCCCGCTCTGTGGAATGAGTGTCTGCCGATCGAGTGAGCTACGCGCCGGCCCCTCGCCGAATGCCAATCACGGGCGATGTTCAGCCACCGTAGTTATGCTGTGCGCGCCCAGGTGAAGGCAGGAATAGGGATATTGCCGCTCGTGCTGCGCGACGCTCCCTCGACCGAGTGACGATCCCCGAGGAGGAGCGGTCATTCGGGCGGTGGGGAAGCTCTCACGCGATTGCATCGCCATTCAAAGGAGGCCTGGAGAATGAACTCTTTGCGTACGCGAGCAGCTTTCGTCTCGCGGGGAGAGCTTCTCGATTCTCTCGGAGGTCGGCTCCGGATTTGTAGCGTTCAGGAACCCGCACGAGCATGACGAGATTGCCATGATTCGTCGGCTAAGCGCCGCGTTAGCTCGTCGCGCAACGAGTGGGGCTCAGGCCCTCGGCTCGCTCGTGAAACTTGCTTCATGCAGCCTGAGGCATCCCGAAATCAGCTTCGGTTCTTCGGTGTATGTTGCGCCTTCGGCGACGCTGAGGGCGACCGATGGCGGCTCGATCGAAATCGGAGATCGAGTGAAGGTCATGCCCGGAGCCGTTATTGTGGCACGAGGCGGCCGAATCTCAATCGGGTCGGATTCGCACGTGGGTCACGGCGCGGTCATTACGGCGCTCGATCAGGTCGCGATCGGAAAATCCGCGCTCATCGCGGAATATGTGACCATTCGGGATCAGGATCATGGCACCAGCCTGTCGGGTGAGCCGTTCGCTCAGCAGCCGCTTCGAGCGGCACCTGTCCACATCAGCGACAACGTGTGGCTCGGCGCCAAGGCCACCGTGCTGAAGGGTGTCCGGATCGGTCATTCCGCCATCGTCGGGGCGGGAGCGGTGGTTGTGAAGGAAGTCCCCGCCCGATCGCTCGCGATAGGTATTCCAGCTCGGTCACATGAGCGTGGAGCAGCCGCACGGTGATGCCGGCTGTTCGCCAAACACCATCGGGCGATCCGTCATTGCGCCGGATGGTACTGGAGGGCGCCGCCGTCAGCATGGGCGTCAGGAGCACTGGCCTCGTGCTCGGATTCGGTGCCAATGTCCTGCTCTCACGAGCGCTCGGGACCTATCAATACGGCCTATATGCGATCGCCTTGAGCTTCGCGCTCGTCGCCGTCATTCCGGCGCGCTTCGGCCTGGATCAGGCGGCGCTCAAATTCGCCTCCATCTACCGGGAGCGGGAGGACCATCACTCCTGGCACGGGTTCGTGATCGCATCCGTCGCGACCACCGCCGCCATATCGGCAGCGATATCACTGGGGTTTCTCCTATTCTGGAGATTGGGCCGGGAAAATCTGAGCCTGACGGCCTGGGCCGGCGTGAGCGTGTTCCTCGCCACCGTCGCTCTCCTGGGCATCTGCTCGTCGCTCATGCGCGTCAGCAACCGGATATTCGCGTCGCAATTCTATGATCAGGTGCTGCGCCCTCTGATTTTCATCGCCGTCCTTTGGTTTGGCCGGGAATTCGTCGCGAACTCAAGCGATCATGCGCTCCTGATAACGGCGGCGATCGCCACGTTCTGCTGCATCGCCATCTGGGTTCACTACGCGTTCGCCCATCGCGCCCTCTTCAGGACAGCTCCCAAATTCCACGATGGCAAGTTATGGATCCAGCTGGGCTGGTCTATGCTGCTCATCAGCAGCCTTCAGGAACTGGCTAACCAAATCGACGTATTGCTGCTTGGCCGGCTCTCCTCTCCCGAAGCGGCGGGTCTCTTTGCCGCGGCATGGCGAATCGCCAGCCTGGTTCCCTTTGCACTGGCTGCGATTTCGACGATCGGAGGCCCGCTCGTCGCAGTGCGATTCAACAACAACGACAGCGCGGGTCTTTCGAAGCTGGCGCGGCTCTGCGCCAGAACTTCGCTGACGCTCGCCCTCTTCATGTCGTGCTCGCTCGTGGCTGGCGGCTCATTCGTCCTAGGGTGGTTCGGGCCGGGCTTTTCCGAGGCTTATCCCGCCCTTTGCGCACTCCTTCTCGGTGGCGTCGTCAATGCCGGGACTGGACTCTGCGGTTACCTGCTCACGCTTACGGGAAACCAGGTCGCGGCTCTCCTCATCCTTTTCGGAACTCTCCTGCTAAACGTCGTGCTCACATGCCTGCTGGTCCCTTCGTTGGGCGTCCTCGGCTCCGCGATATCAACAAGTTGCAGCGTTGCCGCTTCGAACATCCTGATGTGCCTAATCGTGTGGCGGCGACTGGGCATCGACACGTCCGCGCTAGGGATTACGCCGCGCGCAGGGCGACCTGGCATGAATCATACGAAGCGTCAGGAAGAGCCAGCCGCGTGAAGCCTTTCCGAAACACCCGAGAAATTCCGCCGCGGCCCTCAAGCGCTCCGCGCAAGATCGCGATCCTGCTCCCGAACTTGGAAGGTGGCGGCGCAGAAAGGGTCTCCATCACGCTCGCGACGGCGTTCCGCGCCCGAGGCTATCAAGTCGATTTCGTCCTCGCCCAGGCGCGCGGCGAATTGCTGAAAACCTGTCCTGACGAGATCGCCATTGTCGACCTGAACGCTTCGAAACTTCGCGATGTGACCAAACCTCTTGCGAGATATCTGAGACGAAATCGCCCGCATGTCCTCCTGGCGATGATGTGGCCACTGACGTGCATCGCCGTCACAAGCCGCATACTGGCCGGCGTCAGACTAAAGCTCATGCTGGTAGATCACACGACGCTGAGCGCCGTCGTCCCCCGCAGCCGAACCCAGGCTCTGATCGAATGGCTTACCATCTCCCTCGCCTATCCGCTCGCGAACGTCCGCGTCGCCGTTTCCAAGGGTGTCGCCGACGACCTGTCCAGAATTTCGCTTCTGGCGCGTTCGATGTTTGAGGTGGTTTACAACCCGGTCGATTTGACCTTCCTTCAGCAGCCGCAGACCTGCGCATCGTCAGTGCTCTGGGGAGCCAAGCCCGGCAGACGAATCCTCGCAATAGGCAATCTCAAGCCCGCAAAGGATTTTCCGACGCTGCTCCGCGGATTCAAGTCTATACTCGAGCGCGAAGACGCGACACTTCGACTACTGGGCGACGGACCGGAACGCGCCAAGCTCGAAAGCCTGGGCGAGGAGCTAGGGATTGCTGATAGAATGAGCCTGCCCGGCTATGTTCCCGATCCACGTCCCTATCTCCAGACTGCCGACCTTTTTGTTCTTTCCTCATCCCGAGAAGGATTTGCGCTGGTTCTCGTGGAAGCTCTTGCCTCGCGACTGCCGATAGTCAGCACCGACTGTCCGAGCGGGCCACGAGAGATCCTGTCAGGGGCAACCCTGGGTCGTCTCGTTCCAGTCGGAGATCCGATCGCATTGGGAAGCGCAATGATCGAGGCGATCCGGAATCCGTTCAATCCGAACCCGGGCCTCGATCGAGCTCGCCAATTCGATATTGGCGAGGTCGCCGAACGCTACCTTTCTCTTCTCGATCTTGGCGACCCGTGAGACTCAGGCAGTTCCTGGATCAGCGGCATGGATCCAGATCCTCCATTTTGTTGAGGGAAATCAGATCCTGTTCCGTCGCTACGGGCAGCGCGTCGACGCGAAAATCTCGTTCGACGAGATGGCGCACCAGATAGAGGAATCCATGTTCCCCGGTGCCTCTTCCATTGGCGCCATGCAGCCTCTGTCCAAGAAGATCGAAAATGGGATCCCGACGGAACAGGAAAAGTCCGATGTCACGTTCTCCGGGCACGGGCTCGAGTCCGACCTCGCGAGTTTCGATCAGTTCGACAACTCTACCGCCGGCATCGCGCCGGACGATCGTATAAGCCTCCTCCACATGACGAGTCGGAAACGTAAGATCATTGTCTTGTGCGAGATGCCTCGCACACACCGCTTCGACCGTCCGTCGCGCAATGAAGGGTATGTCTCCCCATACGAGAAGGACGTGCTCGGCTTCATTGAATGCCTCTGCGTGACGAAATTGAAGCACCGCGTCACCCATGCCGGTAGGCGCCGGCTGCACGACTAGTTCGGCCATCCGGTCGTGTTCAGCGATGCACTGCTCAATCTCCGTGTGCCCGGCGGGGCTGACGACGACCGTTGGCCGCTCATCAATGACCTGAAGCCGGTCGAGGAGCCGTATGAGGATCGGCACCCCACCCACCGGATGAAGGGTCTTAGGATAAGGTAGACCGGCACGGCGCCCCGCGCCGGCAGCCGCTATCAGGACCCGGACGCTAGGCATCGAAATCTCTACCGACCCGCTCCGCAAGTCCTCGGTGCACCGCTTTCCACAGAATGGGTGCTCGACGACCGACGACATAGCTCAGCGCCTCGATCCACGAGTTTCGCCTGGCGGTTCGTGCAAGCGCCGCGACGACTGTCAAGAAATGCCGCGGGAAGGAATTAGAAAAGTAGCGCCGATTCAATATGATAGTGTTCTTTATGTAATAATAGAACTTGGTCGGATTCAGCGGCCGTTTTGAGACGTCTGGATGGAAATGATGCGCGTCGACCTCCGACAGGACGGCTCCCTCGGCGCGCATCCGCATAAAATAATCGACCTCGTCGCCCATCAGGAAGAAATCGCTGTTCACGTTCCCGATCCGACGGGCGACATCCGTTCGCACCAGGGCGCCATTGAACAGATGGGCAAATGGATACGTCGCGCTGTCGCCAGCCAGCGATTTGAGTTCCTTGAGCGTCGGGATCTTCCGCCGTCTTCCGAAGAGAATGGGCAGTCCATCGCGATCGAGGACGGGAAAGGGAAACACAAAGCTGGCGGGGTCGTCTTCGCGAAGCACAACTGACGAGATGCACGAGACATCCGGCTTCAGGCCGGCCTCCAATCGCATCAGTGCGCCATGAGCGGGGTATCCGTCGTCGTCCATCAACCAGACGGCGTCCCAATCACCGTCCATGGCCTCACTGATCGCGCGCCGCCATCCGCCGGCCGAACCGAGATTGGGCTGCGTGATGAAGTCGACCGCTCGGTCCCGCAGCATGTCGACCGTCCCATCGGAGCTGTCGTTGTTGATGACAACCAGATCATCGGGGGGACGCGACTGGCCACGGACAGCGTCGACGCAGCGCTCAAGCAGCGCCACGCGATTATACGTCACGATCGCGGCGAGAATCTTCATCCGACTAAAGCTCCCAGCGCCCCGCTCATGGCCGACCAGTCCGCGTTGACAGCCGATTGCGCGGCACCTTCCGGCACTATCTGGATGACGTCGATTCCAGCCGACCGCGCCGCGGCGAGACCGTGGAAGGCGTCCTCGAAGACAAGTGCGTCCTCCCGGTCGACGCCCGCTCTTGCAAGAACCAGTTCATAGCCCTCTGGATCGGGTTTGCCGCGCGTCACGTCATTCCCCGTGACGAGAGGGTCGAACGTCCCGTCCAGGCTCACGCAGGCGAGCGCGACGTCGACTGATCGACGCGAGCCCGAAGTGCATAGCGCGAGGCGGAAATGGTTCGCCGCAAAGCCGAGAAACTCGCGAGCTCCTTTCATCACCGTAAGTTCGGATCTGACCAGATCCAAGGCACGACGACGCTTGTCCGCGACGAGTGCCGCTCGTGTCGTCAGATCGATCGGGATCGCCGCATCCGCCACAAGACGATCGACAGCCATCTCGGTGGTCATGCCGGCAATTCCGGCGTAGTCCACCGAAACGCCATAGCGCGCGAAGGTTCCTGAAAAGGCACGAGCGTGAAGGGGGGAACTGTCAACCAGCGTTCCGTCCAGATCGAAAATGAGGAGGCGCTTGCGCGCCAGCAGTCTCGTCAGTTCCGCCGCGCTCATACGTTGGCGCGTAGTTCATCGTGCAGCGCCAGGATCGACGCGGTGACGCCGTCGCCATCGTGTCGCCCCGGGGAAGCCGGAGATTCGAAGTCCCTGACGACGCGCAGCGCTGGAATTTCATCGAAATTCTCTTCGTCGTAGTCGACGTAGGTCTCATCCGCCTTTCGTCGACCGCTATTGATCAGGATTGCCGAGAAGAGATCCTGCGCAGGGTATTGCCGCCCGTCAGCGAAACACAGATGCCTGTAGGCGCCCTTAACGTAGTCGGAAGCCTTGTAGGTCGGCGTCTCGTAATCGGCTCCGATGTTGGTGACGAATACCTTTATCGCATTGCGGTTGCCCGCGATCGTTTCGGCAATTCCACGCGACATGTAGGTCGGGTAAAGCGAACTGTGCTGTGTACCGGCGGCATATATCACGACATCGGCCCTTTCGAGAGCGAGCCTCACGCTGCTCGAGGCGACGGCTGAAGCGTGATGCCTGCTCAAATAGTATCGCTGATCATCGGCGGGCAGCGTGGAGAAGCTTCGGCCATCGAGCGGACGATCCAGCAGATAGAGTCCGTCAATCAGGACGTTGGACCGAAGCTCGACTATCTCGGCCTCGGAATAAAGCACCTCGCCATTTCGACGCAGGGCCGCCAGCCATTTGTTCTCCAAGCTATTCGGCAGCACCGTTCCTCGAAGCCGAAACAGGCGGTCCATGGTCCTGGTCGCGACGTCGAGGTCCCGCCGGGACGCCAAATACGCTCCGGCGTAGAGACAGTTCATCAGCGAACAGTCTTCAAACGAGAAGACGGTCCCCGTCAGTCGTTCAATGACCTGGAGCCCCGCTACAAATTCACCAATGAAGCACTGGAGAGCGTCCCTCACGCTTTCCGCCGCCACTTCTATTCCGGCGATTGCTTTGGCGCCGTCGGAGAAGTTGATCATGTCGCGGATGACAAACTCACGATCGACACCTGCCGGATATCGATAGCCGAACAAGGCGAGGTTCACCTCATGATGAGGATCATCTGCCGGCAGCATCAGTTCCTGCACCTTTCGGATGTCGGAGGGTCCCAACATGTCGAAGAAGCGCCGGATCTCGCCGGTGGATTTTCCATCGTCATAGGCGTTGACGATGGACGTGAGATTGATCCCTTGACGTCGCAGCAAAGCTGGAATGAGGGAAGCGGCACCCCGCCCTCCATTCAAAACGACCACATTCAGCATCTGTCCGCCTCACTCCGCCGCTTGTTCGAGAGCATCAGACGACAGAGGCGATGCGCATGGATGCTCGTGCGAACATGGCATCTGGACGCGCCGCCCGGCGCCTTCCGCGTTGGATCCCAGCCGCTGATAGACTTTGTTGTAGAGCCGGACGCCCTCGGTCAGGCTGAGCGCACCGCTGCTCGTGCGGATCGTCTCTCTCTGGCGACTCGAGAGAGAGAGCATGAATCGGATTGCCCGGCGCAACGTTTCCGGCGCGAAGTCTTCGACCACGACGGACGAATTCGTATCCGGCGACAGCAGCCTTTCCAAATCCCCGACTCCTTGGTTCGCAATGACGGGGACCCCCGCCGCCAACAGCTCCCCGACCTTCGTCGGCGAGCAGGCGGCCTTGGACAGAGTTGGCCGAATAAAGACGACCGAGCATGTCGCCAGCGCCAGATATTCTATGATCTCCGTTCGCTCAGCGGAAACCATTCGAACGGCCTTCAGAGAAATGCGATGCCTCCACGCCGCGGCTTCGATGACATCGATCCCGTTGTTCGCGACCAGCAGGAATATCGCGTCGGGGCGCTCAGCCTGCATTTCTCGAAACAGACTGAACATCTCGTCCAGGAGGTAGTCCGGTCCGATGCTGCCAAGATACAGCAGCACGGGAACGTCGCCGATTCCGAGTTGGCGGCGGCGATCGGCAACCTTCGCCGGCGATGCCCGAGCCGGATCGAAGACGCGGAAATCGGCGCAACAGGGTATGACGGTATAACCATCCCTCCGCCCCGATACCGCTTGCGGGTGCCTGTCCATAAGCACCTCGACGGCCCGATCGGTAAGGGTCACGATGTGATCCGCGCATCCAAGCAGCCGGTGTTCGGCCCTTCTGTAGTGGCGGTAGACGAATTTGAATTGCTTCGTCTCGATTCCGACGTCCGCCCAGAAGTCTCGGAAATCAGCCAGGTAGCGAATCCCGAACCGCCGCTTCAACTTCGCGCCGAGCGACAGCGGAAGATATGATCGGCAGTGGACGAAGTCCGGCTGAAGCTCTCTGGCCACCTGCGACGCCGCGCGCAGCAGCCGCTCCATCACCAGGTAGCTCGAGATCAGCGGCGGCCGATTGGCATAGCGGACCTCGCTCCAGCCAATGCCAAGGCTCTGGAAGCTTTCCCGATATTCCGAACGCAGCCGGGCACGCCCCGGCTTTTCCGCGCTCACGACATGAATGTCATGTCCGAGACGTGCCAACTCGATCAGATAGGGCGCAATCTGCGCTTGGCCTATATGATCCGTAATGCCGTCTTGCGTAATGTAGAGCGCGCGCGCCACCGATTACGGTTCCACTCGCGGTCTCGCGACCTGCCTGGACGTTAATGGGTAGCGCCAAGCGATGCATGGCGCATATTCATCCGCCAGCCTGGCTGGCCCAGGACCTGACCGCGTTGCCGCTCTTGGCACCCTGCCCCTCCCCGGACCGCCACCTCCCCCGAAGCGGGGGGCCTATTACAACTCACGGACTGGCAGGAGCGCCGTTATTGCCGCTATCGGCCGCCGCCCAGATCCCCGCTCCAGCAGCACCGAGCGCCGCGATTGCAACCAGCAACGTGCCACCCGAAAGGGCAGCCTGACTACCGGCACCGCCGAGCTTGCCGGACGACGGCGCGAATCCGGTCGCCACAGCATCGCAGCCCCCGCTGGACACCGACACGATCGACGCCTGCGGAACGGTCATCGAGCAGCCGTCGGCCATCTGGAGCTTGGCGCCGAGATTCTGGCGCGTGAGCACACGATCCCCAGAAAGAAGCTTCGTGCCGGCGTCCGCTTGAATCAGCCGCCCCTCTCGAGCGATCAGCGCATGCCCCGATTTGACCAGCCCCACCGACTGGCTGACCGGCGTGCCGGCGATCGCGCTGGTCGCAAAGGCGAAGGCGGATACCGCGGCTGCAATGGTCCGTATCGACACGTCCTGTCCCCTCAATGGAGTATTGTTAGGTGGCCTCCATTTGGGCCCACAAACCAACAACGCAACACGGTAGTGCTACGGTGTACCGCCACGGGTCGATGGCCCGGCGCATGCCAAATCACGGGCAAGGTGGAACTGCCGCCCCAGCTTCGTCGATGGCGGCGATGGTCTTGTCGGCCAAGGCGAGACGCGCCTTGCGTCCGGGGTGATCACTCCACAGGGCCCGGATGCCATGCGGCGACAAGGTCGACCACAGCGGCCGGGCAGCGGCCACCTCGAAACCCGCTCGTGCCGCGAGATAGAGGCCGAGCTTGTCCGCCTCCTCTTCGCGCTCCTTGGAACTGCCGTGCTCGAAGCATTTCGACACCCCTTTTGGAAGCTCGACAATTCCCTCGCGCAGCAGGTCGTGCGCCAATTCATGCGCGAGCAGGATCGCGAGTTCGTCGTCACCCACGATGCGATGAACCAGAGCCGTCGAGATGCGAACATCGCGACCATTCGCGAACGCGTTCACAACTCGGGACCGGACGAGCCGCACAGGATAGCCGCAAGCGGGAAGCGGTTTGATCGTCACCGCCGCGATCGACATTCCGTGCATTATCCCCACGTGGACGATGCCGGTTCGCCCAGCTTCGGCCAACTGCAATCGTACGGTCTCGCTGCGGGTCGATGGACGAAGCTCCTTCCCGTTCAGCGACACAACGAGATCACCAGCATGGATGCCGGCGAGAGCGGCCGGACTGCCGGGTGCGACGGCCAGAACTCCCGGTGCCCGAGAAAGCGCCAGCCCCACTCCGACATCAGCTCGACTGCGCGACGGATAGTCGCTCAACGCATGGATCAGCATTCCTGACGCCGGCGACTTCCGCGAGCAGAGGTCGGCATTCGCCGTCAGCAGACGAAACGCTACGGCGTTGACGCGAAAGTCAGCCTTCCGAATTTCCTCCAGTGCGTCACGTGGAGCAATCTGACGTGCCCCAGCCGTCTGGCCGGGTAGCAGCTGACATACGATCACCAGCCACATGAGCCATGTGGCGCGGCTGCGGTAGAACGGCACAACGACACCGCGTTCGCATCGGCCCACCATGCGCCAGCCAGACGAGCCCTCGATCCGAGTTCTTTGTGAGCGACATTCCAGACAAGCACCCAGAATCCTTCTCGCGCCCTCAACTGCAAGGCGCCGCAGATTCAGCATCATGATCTATCCGGTCTCGCTTCCAAGCCTCGAAGAGTGCAGCGGCCGAGCCTCTGAATGCCGCGCCTGCCAACCTCTCCATGCCGACCAGATCGATCGAAGCCAGGGAGCCGCTTTCCTTGCAATGCTATACCTTTGGCAATTTTCGGCTCCCCGCATTTTTACCGTATCCTGTCGATTTCCCACGGGGAATGCTGAGACCGCACGCACCACTCGACAAGCGGATGACGATAATGGATTATTTTCTCGGCGAGATCCGCTTGTTCCCGTTCACGTGGGCACCGAGGGACTGGCTGCAATGCAACGGGCAAATCGTTCCGGTTCAGCAATATCAAGCGCTCTTTACGCTCCTCGGCAAGCGCTTCGGCGGCGATGGATCGACGAATTTCGCCCTTCCGGATCTTCGAGGGCGCGCAATTGTCGGCTATGGTCAGCAGGCTTCGGGAAGCGCCTACGGCTACGCTCAACAGGGAGGTTCTGAGGGGGTTGCACTTACCATAGGGCAGGTCGCTCAGCACAATCATGCCGTCCGAGGCGTATCGGTGAGCAATCCAGCAGATGTCGTGCAGGGCATCGCAAATAACTATCTCGGCTCTTCTGGCGCAAGTTCGGCTGCGCCACCACAAAATCTATTCGCCGTTCCAAATAGTCCGATTGGCCTCAACGCCGGAGTTATTTCCAACAGTGGCGCGGATGAAACACACAATAACATGCAGCCATTTATAGTGCTCAATTTTTGTATCTGCACATCAGGAATCTATCCGCCACGCCCATAATACAATATTAAGGAGGAAGATCCGTGGTCGATAGCTATCTTGGCGAAATCCGTCTTTTCTCGGGGAGAACTGCTCCTAAAGACTGGGCACTCTGCGACGGTCGCCTGCTGGATGTAAATTTGAACCAGGCTCTCTATTCACTGATCGGCACCACCTACGGCGGCGACGGCCGAACGACTTTCGGTTTGCCGGACCTGCGCGGCCGGGTGCCGATTTCGCAGGGACAAGGCCCCGGCCTCACGGCCCGGACCGTCGGCAACAAGGGAGGCGAGGAACGCGTTGGCCTCGTCGAGGCAAATACGCCGGCCCATACCCACATCCTTCAAACCACCGGCGCGGATGCAACAACCCCCACTTTTGGCCCGGGCGTCGCTTTTGCCAAAGTAGCCTCACCTACCATTTTATACATCAGCGATGGCGCCAACCCGGCTCCAATAGCTCAGAATCCCAATCCCGAGACAATCTCCATCGATGGGGGACAGGGGCAGCCGCACGCTAACGTCATGCCGACTACCGCCCTCACCTACATCATCGCCTTGTCCGGCATCTATCCGGTGAAGCCATAAGGAGGAACGCGTGGACGCATATACCGGAGAAATTCGAGCTTTCCCATATAATTATATTCCTGAAGACTGGCTGCTGTGCGACGGAAAAACCTACCAGGCTTGGCAATTCCAGGCACTATATTCGATCATCGGGAATACCTGGGGCGGGACCGCAGGGCAGACGTTCGCGGTTCCTAATCTCGGGGGTAGGGTAGTTGTGAGCCAAGGCGCACAGCCGGGCCTGACCTCGTGGGCATGGGCGGAGACCGGCGGTTCAGAGACTGTCGCTCTGACCTATGATCAGTCGCCGCCACATAGGCACGGATTGACCATCAAGCTTCCCCTTGCGCAGAACATCGAGGCCAACACGACGGCCGCGCCGAATCCCGACGGGAGCTCCTGGCTGGCTCATCCCGAGATCATAACCGGCGCATCAGCGTCCACAGGCTCTCCCATGTACGTCAAGAGCGCCGGCAGCGAGATGATCGACTCGGAGTTAGCCACAATGGCGGTCGGTGCTGCCGGCGGTGGCGAAGCGCATGAAAACCGACAACCCTTTCTAACCATGCTCTACTGCATTTGCACGAACGGTGTTTATCCGGTCTCCGACTGAAGGCGCGAAAATGATCCTGCCCGATGAGTGGAAAAAGCTTGGATACCACATCAGGCATGAAACCGCCGATGACATTCCCTTTCTCAGACGCCTCTTCGAAACCGTTCGGCAAGCCGACTTTGCCGAACTTCAGTGGCCTGATGCGATCAAACAGGAGTTCTTCGACAGCCAATTCCTCTTTCAGCGCAGCCATCGACAACAGGCCTACGCCGGCGCCGACCGACTAATCGTGATGCAGGGGGCGACCTCGATAGGCAACCTTTGCCTGTGGGAAGGGTCGGAGGAGATGCGACTGGTCGACATATCGCTGCTGCCGGATTGGCGCGGGCGCGGGCTCGGGACGGCACTACTGAAAGCTCTGCAGAAACATGCCGCTCACCGTAACTATACGGTAAACCTGAGCGTGAGGGAGGATAATCCGGCCCGGCAACTCTATCGAAAGCTCGGTTTCATAGAGACCCGCTCAGAAGGGCCAGATCTGCTCATGCGATGGATTGGGGCGTGATCTCCCATCGAGCAATTCGGCTACACAATCTTGGAGGATAGAATGGACAACGACGTCAACGATACCACGCACCAACACCCTCATTCGGATAAGAAGCCGTGGTCCACGCCACAGGTTCTTACCCAAAGCCTAAAGCAACAGACCTTAGCGAAGGTTGGCGGAACGTACGAAACCGCGTCCCACGTCATTGGCCCCAACAGCGCGTCTTGACGTTCACGGACGCCTCACTAGGCAAGCGTCATCGAATTTAGCCCTCCGGCCGTTCCGCTCGGCCCTGGCGGGTCAGCGCGGATGAAGCGATGCCTCGGAAAGTGGAGGCCAATCGGCCCTGACATCAAGTGTCAGCGTGATCGGCAGGAATTCCGAACCGAGAAGCTCCGCAATACCGGTTCAGCAGCGCCGCCCAAGGAATGGGTTGGCGTCCCGTGCGGCGAGGGCTCGCCGGTTCACGTCGCATTGCCCCAGCATATCTTGGATGACACATGCGCTTGATCTGCGGCGCTTTGAGGCTGGACGGTCAGGAAGACGCCGAAGCGCTCGTTCGCCGGATGGCGAGCCAGATGGCGAGCTCTCGCAGACGGCCTATATTCACATACTGGGCAGATGGCTCTGTTGCGCTCGCAGTACTCGACTTCGCAGCGTCGCAAACCACCCCGTTACCTGACATCAAGGGTGTCGTGACGGCCGCTGACGTCCGCCTGGACGCGCCCGACGCGCTACGGCTCCGGTCAGGGGCGCCTGGCGAAGCCTCGGAACCAGAGCTGCTAGCCGCGCTTCTCGAGAGCTCGGGCGGAACCGGCCTGAATGAGGTTCTAGGCGATTTCGCTTTTGCCCGGTGGAACCGTGGCACGCGGCGCCTGCTATGCGGACGTGACATTTTTGGCGTGCGCCCATTCTCATACACCCACCAGCCCGGAAAGCTGTTCGCTTTTGCTTCCATGCCGAACGCCCTGCACGGGAGCGGGATCGCTTCTGGAAACCTAGACGAGGAAGCCCTTTCGCGTCGCCTGGCACTCGCGGGTAACCTCGATGAAACGCTGGTCGCCGACGTCCGGCGCCTGCCCCCGGCTCATTTTCTGGAAGTTTCGGCACGGGGCCTCGTCGAGACTCGGTATTGGCAGCTCACACCGTCCTCCGCCGCCTCGGCGCACCTTTCTCCCGACGAAGCGGCACGCAAGATGCGGCGGCTGGTCGATGAAGCCGTGCGCTGCCGCCTGTCAAAGACCCAAGAGACAGGGGCTCATCTGAGCGGGGGCCTGGACTCCTCGGCGATCAGCGTCCTAGCCGCCCGAGCGCTACGAGATCAGGGACGGCAGCTCCGTGCCTATTCATTTCTCGACCGCCTGCGAAACGACATATCCATCAAGGACGAAGGCGATTACGTCCAGGCGGTGCTCGCCCAGGAAGGCGACATCGATTGGACGCCGATCCGACGCACGCTGCTGCCGGAGTCTTCCTCCGAGACGGCGGATCCTTGTCGGCTCCATTTCCCCACGGGCGCGGAGGTGGACAGCGCCGCCTGCGCGCAAGCCGCAGTTCAAGGCGTGGGGATCATCCTGTCGGGCTGGGGAGGCGACGAGGCGGTATCCTTCAATGGGCGTGGGGTCCTCGCGGAGCTGTTATTGCGCGGACGCTGGGGAACGCTGGGCCACGCGATCGCTGGTTTCAAGTGCGAGCGTCCGGCATCGGCCATGAAGATCTGGCGGGCACACATCCTGCCCTATTTCGTGCCGGCGCGCCTAAAGACGCTTGGACAGACCGTTTTGGGGCGACCGAAGCCGAAGGAATTGTTCCGCCAATCGCTGTCGCCCATTGCCCGCCGCTGGCTCTCTACCACCAAGTGGTCGAAACTGGCTGCTTCGCCAGACAGCGGAGAAAATCGCCGGCGGCTAGTGACTGCTCCGCACGTCACCGAGCGGCTGGAGCACTGGGCCCAGATCGGCGCCGACCATGGGCTGGCTTACGCCTTTCCGCTGCTGGATCGTCGCGTCGTCGAGTTCGCCGTGTCCTTGCCGGGCGAGTTCTTCATCCGCGACGGGGTGTTGCGACGCCCGTTCCGCGACGCCATGACCGGCGTTCTGCCCGAATCCGTCCGTCTGCGAAAACAGAAGGACACGCCCTTTCCCACGCTATCGCTCGATTTGGCTCAAAGGCGCGACGAATTCCTCGACCGCATAGAGCGTTACCGCGCCAACGAAGCGGTTCGTAGGGTAGTCGATCTCGACGCGCTCTCGCGATTGGTCCATTCCTTTCCCTCTCCGGAAAGGATGCAGCGGCTCCTTCGGGAGGATAAGCCGCTCCCTTCCGCCATGATCATGGCCGCCCGCCTGCTCGACGCCGCAGATCATCTTGCGCGCCACAGCTAGCCGGGCCCCGAAGGGCGGCGGGCTCCCGCCACTCGCGCAGGGCGAACGTCGCACCAAGGCGAAAATCCTCATTCGGGGCGGCGAGTTGCCGCCCCGATGACGATCAATTCGCGACCTGCCAGCCGCCGTCGATGCGCACGAGCGTACTCTTCGCCTCAACCGGATCCTTCGCTTGCTGCTTGATCGCATCGGGCACACCGACAGGCAGATCGGTTGCGCTATACGTATAGGTGACTTGGGTCATGATCTGTCCGAACGCATCGGCGGGCTCGGTCCAGCGGACGATCTTGTCGATCTTGCCGGTCCCCATGCACATGACGGGAATAGCGTCGCCCTTCCGCTCGATCGTTCGGAACACCGATTTCCCCTTATCGGTCGGGGCGTAGGAGATGACCGCGGTCGGCTCAAGCGGACCGGCGCTGAGCGGCTGCGTTGCGGGAGCCGTCTTCCTGGTAGCGGTCAGCATGCCCTCGCTTGCTGCTCCCCCGAGCATCGCGCGAAATTTCCCGTCATCGCCATATCGCATCGGCTCGGCCGGAATGACGATGGGCCAAGCTGGCAGATCGGTGCTCTGAGTCAGCCTCAGGCGCTCCACGTCGATATATCTGCAGAACTTGTCGGCAACCACCGGCTCCAATACCCTGCGGAAGTTGTCCTCGTTGGCGGCCTTGCCATTCGAGCAGGCGCCGAGCGCGAATGCCATGGCGATGATGGAAACGGCAGTGGCTTTCGGCACGGGCGGACGCGTCAAGCCCGCAGCCATAGAGCGTCGTTCGTTCATCAATATTCTCCGTCAGCGAATGATGAGAGTGAAGTAACCGGCGGTGTCGCGGGCACCGGCGACGTGGCCGGCGTCAAAGGCCTGAGCGACGCCGAACCGCAGCGAGGACGTGGGGCCGAACGCGGTCACCCAGCCCAGTTCGACATCCTTCTCGCGCGCGGTGGGCGACAGGTCGAACCGGCGCAGACCGATCGTGTATGCGCCCGAGATCAGATCGAACGCGATCGGCGCCAGCATCGTCGCCCGCGCACGCTCGACCCTGAGCGGCGAGGACAGGCCGAGCGACACATCGCCCCCGAAAAGCCGATGCGCTGCGCGCAAGGCGAAGGCCGAGCTCAGCACCGGCCCGTCGAATCGCATCAGCGCCGAGCCGCCATGAACCTCGGTCGAGCCCATCATCGCGCGCGCCGACAATGCGAACCCCGCCAGTTCTTGATCGAGCGTGACGCTGGTCAGCAGCGTGTGTGCGCCATCGATCGCCAATTCGCTGCCCCCGCGCATGCCGAGCGCACGGCCGCGCTCGTCGAACTGAGAGACGCCGAACGCCAGGCCCCATGGAGTTCCGATCTCGGCCATCGACAGATCGGTGCGCCCGTCGCGGGTGTGCCCCTGTGAGAAGCCGAGCCGCCAACCGGATATGCTCCAGTTCGCAGAGGTGCCGACCGGCACCTCGCCGGTGGTGCGCAGCAGGGTGCCGGTCAGGCCGACTCCCTGTTCGATCGCACTGTTGGCGGTGATCGTCACCACCTGCCCGCGCGCCGGCGAGAACGACGCGATCGCGGGGCGGTTGGCCGCCAGCTGCCGGGAGCGGGGATCCGACAGATCGGCAAGCGCCAGCGCCTGGTTCATCGGTGGCGGAGACCAGGAGGGGACCACCGGCGAAACGACGAGGCTGACGAGCAGCCCCGAGCTCCGACCGCCGACACCGGCCGTGCCGCTCATCCGATAGTCGCGGCCATAACGATCAAAGACCGTCATCTGCCCGAGCTTCCGGTTGAGCGCGGCCGCACCGCCCGCGCCGCCGAAGGGACTGGACAGGGACAGGCTGGTGTAGCGCGTCATGACCGCAGCTGCCGCCTTGAACGAGGCTGGCGGCGCTTGCGCCTGCATCGCCTTGGCGACATTGAGGATGCCGGCGCCATACACCGGATCGACACCCGGCGCGCCGGCATCGGTCGCCGTGTCGAGCAGGATCTCGGAAATGGCCTTGCCGCCAAGCTGCGGCCAGTACTGCTTGAGCAGCGCCGCGGCCCCGGCGACCGCGGGCGCTGCGAAGCTGTTGCCGGTCTCCGTCACCAGCTTGCCGTCTGCTCCGAGCACCTTAACGCCATTGGCGACCGCAGCCAGCATTCGATCGGCGAGCGGGCCGGCGTTGCCGTTCGCGGCGCGTGCCTGACCGTTGGCGTCGACGCCGATCGCGAACAGGAACCAGTCCTTGTTCGCCTTGTCGTCACCAAGCAGCGCTTCGGCCCATTGATCCGCGTAGCTGTCCTCGTCGGTGAAGTTCGAGACCGACTCCACGACCAGGTCGTCGGCGGCGCGAACCTTGTCCATTGCGGCGGTGAGATCCGCCTTGAACCTTGCATCGCCCCCACCACCGTTGCCGCTGAGGTTGATCGCGAACGCGCCGTGGTCGACGGCATAGCCGATCGCCGGCGCAATCAAGCTCGGTTCGATGTCTCGGCCCTCGGGCACCGGACCGGAACCAGGACTGACGTTGCTGAGATCGGGTCCGACGATCTTGAGCGCGAGGATGGTGGCGTCGGGTGCGACGCCGAGCGTTCCCGATCCGTTGGCCGCCGCGGCGGCGACAGAGGCGACCTCGGTGCCGTGGCCGACCTCGTCATCGATCGGGAAAGCCGGAATGGTCTCGGCGTCACAGGTCTCGCAACGCGCGATCTTCTGTTCGAAGCCCGTGCTCTCGGCGGAGATGCGTCCGGCGAACTCGGCCGAATCCTGATCGATGCCCGTGTCGAGGATCGCAACGGTGACGCCCTTGCCAGTCACGCAATGGTCGAACGCATAGGCCGCGTTCGCGCCAGCAGCGGCGCCTGACGCCTTATACTCTGCGGTGTCGGCGGCCGAGGTGGGCGTAGGTGTCGGCGATGGCGATGGCGATGGCGTCGGCGTCGGCGTCGGCCCGGAGGGCGGCGCGGTCGAACCCGGCGAGTTGACGCCGCCCCCGCCACAGGCGGATACAAGCAGCACCCCCGCGATCGTCGACGACAGAAGCAATGATCGCCGAAGACGGCGAAAAGTCAGGTTCTCCATGCGCACCCCTTTTTCGGTCGGTGCGCAGGCGCTCCAGCCGGCGGCACCGCCCTGTTTTCGAGGCGGTGCCGGCCCGAAAAGCCGGGGATTCAGAACCTGCGGTAAGACAGGCGCGGACGTCTTTAAGCCGAAGCTCTGGACATGCACGCCCGCTCCCCGGCCGAAATTACTTCGACCGGGCATACGGCTGCTTACCGACGAGGTTCTGACGCCTCGGTCCACCCGTGAACCGAGCGAACAAGAGCACTCCTACGCAAGTTGTTCCAACAATCAACGGCTCGGTGCGCCGCTCGCGATCTTTTCCATCGCCAACTGGGCGGGAACGTCGCCCCAACGCTGCACCCATCCGAAGATTGCGTCATGATCGCGCACGGCGAAGTCGATCGCCTCCGCTGGACGGAAACGCTGATGATCGAGCGGATTCATGGGGCCGACGCTCCAAGATGGATCGCCGAGTGCATCGGCTCACTCGCGCTGACGCGTGACGCCGAGAGCTATCGCGCTTTCGCGACATCGCCAGACACTACGAACAGATGCTCCCCAAGCCAGGCTCATATTTGGACGGATAACCGGGAAGCCGCTTTGATGACCTCATACACCCTGACAACATTGGCCGACCAAAAATCAGCCGGTCATCAATCCGAAACCGCATCGAGCCGCTCGACCTCCAGGACGTCGAAATCAACCCGCGTGCCGACCACCCTCACACGGCACCCCGCGAGACGCCCAGCTCGACGCGCCAGCCAAAAGCCGAACTCGAGCCGCCATGTCCCACCTTCCTGCCGGCAGAGGGCAAATGTTTGGCCATCCCCTTTCAATCGGCCGGTCTCGTCATGCCTTGTCCCCCGCGGCATCAAACAGCGCCAGCATACATGAAAGGCGAGAGGATTGGGTGGGCCAAGCGGCAACCTCCGCCCCGCGCGCCTTCGTCAGCGGTCATTGATAGAGCCCCCCCCATCGACCAAGCCTAGCATTGTTCAAAAGCAGCGCCAGTGCCGACCCGAATGACCGCTGCGAGAGGAACGTGGATTGGTGAGCATCCGAGCCTGAATTCCATAACCGGAACGTCGTTCGGCAACGGGTAGCGCCAACGTCGAAGCCGAAACACTGAAACGGCAACGCTTGCGGCTGGGGTCGATCGTTGACTCTTCGACGTTTGTCTCGCGTCAATCAGCCGGCGATCCGCCCATCTCTAAACGCGATCGCTATTCGGCCGCGCACCCATGCCCTGACCCGGTGAGTATGGGCCTCTGTGAAAGAGGCGAAAAGCCATGCGAGACCAACAACAATCGCGAAGACACCGAGGTATAAGCCGATGCCGATTGCGCTGAATGGCGGGACGCCATGAGATAAATTACCCAAGCCGAACATCTTCGCCAACAGGGCAATCACAAGCAGCATCATAGGAAAATGGATGAGGTAAAGCGTATAGGAAAAGCTTGCTAGGCGAGCGCAGATTGGTTGGAGTCGAGCCAGCCATCCATTTCTCGTATCGCGCATGGAGATCAGTACCCACGCAAACGCCGCTCCTTCCGCCAACAGGGCGACGTTATTGACTATATCCCCCTTTGGTTGGTCGGCGTGCATCGCCCGGACAAGTGCCGCAGAGATTAAAAACACCGGAAATGCTATAAGCGGTTTGCGGAGCCGGTTTCCCTCGTAATGGTATGCGCCAACGCCAAACAGCCAAATGACTGAAAGCCATAAAAAGCTGGATCCAAGGATCGCAACGATACCTCCGATAGACACGAGCGCAAAAAGCCGAAATCGGCTGCCACCGACGACGCTCAGGCACAATATCCCGAAGCACATGTAAAACCAGAACTCGTAGGACAAACTCCAAAGTGGCACATTGCTACTGAAAATCTGGCAGTGAAACGGCTGCATCATCACCAGATTACAGGCGAAGGTCCTCCAATCCGCGTGACTTGAGAACCCCTCGCTAAATTTAGACGCAATCACCGGATTTGAATTGTCCCAAAATCCGAGAGAGGGGAAGAAGTGCAAGCTAAGCGCATCAACAAGTGCCGTCATAATAATCGCCGGGACAAACACGACGAATAGGCGAGATATTCTATCGATAAAATATGAAGATGGGACGAAGGTTCGGTTTTTAATCCTCTCCAGACCAATTCCTCCGACGAGAAATCCGCTCAAAACGAAAAATACCATTACCGCGGAAAACCCAAACCCGGTCAGGAAGAACCACGCGCTAACTATAGGGTTGCGCTGGCTTGCCGGAAGCTGCGGATACCCCAGAAAAAGCGGGTCACGCAGGTGATTCAGAAAGACGGCCGCTGCCGCGAGCACCCGAGCTATATCGAGGAATGCTCCAAATGCAGTGCCGATTTTCGGCTTCATCGCTTCCTTGACTGGTCTGCTCATGGGCCATTTTCAGATCGCTTGAAATGTCTTTGCCTTGGCATTGGCTTAGCGCGCGGCCAACCGTAGTCGCCGCAGCTTGCGCGGCGATTCAAAAGGAGAAGTTCGGCGCATTCGCGGATCATCTGCGCGAGCAGCGCGGTAGCGCCCGTGAATGCTACTCCCCAGTCTTAGGAGCGGAGAGGACGCCAGAGACGACTTGCGGGCAGTCCTTCCAGTCTAACCGATAAAGAATTTTGAAGTCCGCTCCGGTGGCCTGACAAAAGTTGTAGAGCGCCCTGCTCTCATGCCCGGAGAACTCGTCAAAGATGATGTGGTAGTTTCGGAATTTCGCTGCGAGGGCAAAGAGAACATAAAGGGTGGATGAATACAGGTCCGCGTCGACGTGCACGATGACAGCCCGATACTTCGATAGCTCGATCAGTTCCTCGGTCATTCTCGGGAGAGTTTCCCGGAACCAACCTTTGATGAACGTTACCCGGTCATCGTCGATCTTCGGGATCAATCCGGCAACGTCGAAGTGATGGGCCGACAGCCCTCGCCAATCTTCAGGAAGTCCTTCGAAGGAGTCAAAGCCGTAGAAGCGCGATTCTTCGGATAGGTTCAATTGCGCGAACGACCGCATCGAATCGCCTTGGAAAACGCCGAACTCAAGCAAGAGTAGGCTATCGCTTCCAGCGTGGTTCAACGTTCGCCGCCACAACTCCTCGCGTCCGCGAAGAACGATCGTGTCCCATGTGTCTCCACCGGTCACGATCCGCGTCGCCGCGTCTAGCCCGTGCCCGAACCGTCGTTCGGCGATGCTGTACTCGGTCAGCTTTTCGAGAAGATCAATCGAGAGGGCACGGCCAGTCACTCGTTTCGCAAGGGCCTTCAGTCGCATCGTTCCCCTCATCAGCGAATTCGTGCCAGGTCGGCATGCGCTCGAGCGCGACAGCGGATGAACTCGAGGCGGTGATCCGGCCCGCTAAAGCACGCTTAGCGAGGCGCATCTCAACTCAGGCCCGCGACAGCCCGGATAGCAATGACTCCACCCGACGCCTTCGCACCTGCCACCCCTCCTCAATTCGCAGGATTGTCCCACCGTAGAACTACCATTCGCCTGCGCCCGGGCGATTAGTTAGCGGGGTCTGATCGGCCAGGTCTCGGGATATCATCGGGGAACTGGACTTCTCGACCGGCGATGCTGGTTGAGCAGGTCATTGCCTGCTCGGCTATCCACCGCCTTCATCGACCAGTGCCCTTCCTAGCGCGACCGTCTCCGGAAGAAGGTCCCTCCCAAAGGTAACACCCATATGTGCGGCATCGCGGGCATCCTCGGAAGAGACAGCATTGATGAAGGCGTGCTCCGGCGGATCACAAGCACGATCGAACACCGGGGACCAGACGGAAACGGAACCTGGGTAAGCGACGATCGACGGCTGGGGCTAGGCCATCGCCGCCTCGCGATCATCGACCTGTCGGAAAGCGGCAATCAGCCGATGCAGTCCGCCGACGGCAGCCTCGCCCTCTGCTACAACGGCGAGATCTACAACCATTTGGCTCTCAGGCGGGAACTCGAAACCGACGGTAAGGGACGCGAACTGCGTTGGCGAGGGCACTCCGATACCGAAACGCTCGTCGAATGCATCTCACGCTGGGGTCTTGAGCGAACTCTGGAGAAATGTGTCGGAATGTTCGCCTTTGCGCTGTGGGACCGGCGCGCGGCTATGCTTTCGCTCGTCCGCGACCGTTTCGGAGAGAAGCCCCTCTATTATGGTCGTATCGGGAGCGACCTGGTGTTCGCTTCCGAGCTGAAAGGGCTCGCGGCCCATCCTTCCTTCGAAGGAACGATCGATCGTCGGTCCTTGCGTCTTCTGGCGGCCAGATCCTACATCCCCGCCCCATTCAGCATCTACAAAGGCGTCCACAAGGTTCGCCCTGGCGAGATTCTCTCCTTCCAGACAAGCAGAACCGTTCCCTCCCTGTCCGAGGCGCCCTGCCACGGCGACATGGGAAATCCGTCATGCCGATCTTATTGGTCGTATGAGCAGGTCATGGCCGATGGCCTTGGCGATCAAATCGCATGTGAAGCCGAAGCAGCCGAACGGCTAGAAGGCGCTTTGGCGGAATCCGTCCGCGGTCAAGCCATCGCTGACGTTCCCGTGGGCGCGTTCCTCTCCGGAGGCGTCGATTCTTCGACGGTGGCTTCGCTCTACAGCAGGTATGGGTCGGGATCGATTCAGACGTTCTCGATAGGCTTCGAAGACGAGGCCTACGACGAATCGAGATATGCCAGAGCGATCTCCGAGCATCTCGGCACGCGGCATCACGAAATGGTCGTCACGAAGGACGACATTCTCGGGGTCCTCCCGGACATTCCACGGATCTTCTGCGAGCCCTTTGCCGACTCCTCGCAAATCCCGACCATTCTCGTCAGCAGATTTGCCCGACGGCACGTGACGGTGGCGCTCTCCGGCGATGGCGGTGACGAACTGTTCGGCGGCTACAACCGGCACTTCGCACTTCCTGCAATGTGGCGCCGTCTTCAAAGAATTCCCCGCCCCGTCCGTTGGGTCGTAGGCAAACCCTTGTCCCACGTCCCGGCGAACTGGTGGACATCTGCTTCGGCTCTGCTTCCTGGAGGCCGGCGCCGTTCCCATGTCGGCGATCGCATCCGCAAGGGCTTCATGATCGCAGGGGAAGCAAGTGACCTGAACACCGTCTACCAAACCTTTCTGGACGACTGGCATCACGAATCCCCTCTCGCGGACTCTGATTTCGCGAACCTGCGGATCGAGCCGAGCCTGCGATGGTTGGATCCGGCAGCCCAGATGATGTATGCGGACACGGTCGGCTATCTGCCAGACGACATCCTATGCAAGGTCGACAGATCCGCGATGTCGGCAAGCCTCGAGACGCGCATTCCGATGCTCGACCATCGCGTCGCCGCACTCGCGGCGCGCATTCCCACGCACATGAAGATCAGGAACGGCGTCGGAAAGCACATTTTGCGTGAGCTTCTGGGCCGCCATGTTCCCGAGTCCATGTTGAATAGACGAAAGGCCGGATTCGCTGTGCCCATCGGTCCTCTCCTCCGAAAGGAGCTGCGCCCGTGGGCCGAAGAGCTCCTGTCCGAAACCCGATTGCGCAACGGCGGCTTCTTCGATCCATCCGTCATTCAGCGCCGGTGGAGAAGACATTTGAGCGGCCAAGAGGATGCGGCACCTGCGTTGTGGAGCATTCTCATGTTTCAAGCGTGGCTCGATTCCCCAGGATGACTGACGCAAACAGAAAACGCACTTGATGACGCATTTGCCATCGGATCATCTGTTATCGCGGCGAAACCATTCGACAAAGCGCGCGACCATGTAGCTATCCAGCGCGATCTGACTTTCCTGCTCCCAGCCGGAATTATGGTCGTCGGGGCCACGCACATCCAGGAGCGCGCGGATCTTGGCGAAATCGATCATCGTCGACAATTTCACCGACTGCTCCATGCGTGCGATGTCTGCCAGCAGTCGGGGCTTAATACGGCTGACCATGGCCTGGAAATCGGGGGCCGCGTCGTCGTTCCGGCGCCCGCGCTTCTGAAATTCGGCCGGATAGATTTCGGCCAACGCCCGGCAGGCCAGATAGCGATTGCGGCCGTTTACGACATACAGATCCTCAGGGATGGCGAGAGCGAGTTCCACCACGCGCTTGTCGTGGAAGGGACGCGTCAGGATCATCCCGTAATGCGATACGTCTCCACCACCACCGCCGTCGCGCGCGCGGCCGATCGCTTCGTCCATGCGGACGCGCATTGCCGTTTGCGGGCGTGGCGTGCTGCGAAGCTGGGCCGGATCGATGACGCCTTCGGCAACGAGCCTTTGCGCAAAGGCCGCGCGCACGGGCTGCTCTGCCCAAGGCGGCTGACGCCGCCACTTTTTTCGCCACGTCCTCGGCAGCAGCCACGACGCGATGTGAGGCAGGATGTCGCGATTGGCGATCGTGCGCCACGACCGGCCGGTCATACGACGGTGCGCGCCAAGTTCGCTTGGGAAACGCCGCCACTGCCGCGTTTTCCACAAGCGGGCCAGCGCCGCCTCTCCGCGCGGATTGAGAGTGTAATCGCCCCCATGCCCATCCATGACCTGGCGGACGCCCGCGTTCGCCAGCACTTCATTCAGCGCATCCTGGACGAAGGTATAAGAAGATGCGCCACCGCGCTCGGTCAAGTTGCGATCGTGATTGGTGAGCGCATCGAGACCTTCGCGCGTCACGCGTAGGACGTTTAGCCACGGCATATCGCGCGCGCACAAATCGACCCAGCGACCGGCATGACGGATGGTGCCCCGATAGTCCTTCGGCATCACCGAGCTCGCCGCGACCAAGGTTTGGCCCTTCGCCAGGGCAGTGCGCGCGAGCCCCGCGACCGCGCTGCTGTCATAGCCGCCGCTTAGATATAGGCCAGGCGGGTCGGTGAGGCCGCGCAGCCGGCACGCGACGGCTTCGCCAAGTACCTCCCGATAGGCGCGGACATAGTAGGCTTCGTCCTGGTTCAAATGCGCTGGGTCCGGCGCAGGCGTCCAATAGCTCGTGATCTCCACCCGCAGCGCACCAGTGGCGTCGCGGCTGGCGACGAGCCTGTGCCCTCCGGGCAGGCTGCGAATTCCCTCAAACGGCGTTGCGCCCGGCGCGTCCCCCATCTGATGCATCAGCCGCCTGCCGATCGCCGCGTCGGTAAGGATACGCGGGACTTCGGGACAGACCCAAAGCGCCTTCGGCTCCGGCGCGAAGACGATGAACCCGTCTCCGACATGATATAGAAGCGGGCGCTGCCCCATATGGTCGCGCGCCAGCAGCAGGCGCCCGGTGGCGCCGTTCCAAATCGCGAACGCGAAATCGCCCAGTAATTGCGCGGCGCAATTCTCTCCCCATTCGCGATAGGCCGCGAGAATCAGCGCGCTGTCCGCGACATCGTCGATGTTTGGAATCGAGAGGGCGCGAGCCAGATCCACACGATTGTCCAGTCTCGCGCTGGCGACCAGCTGAACGGAACCATCCTCGACCGGCTGGACCTCGTTTCGATCTATGCTGCGCAGCCGGTTGAGGCATATGCCGAGCACGGCGGCGCCCGACTGTTCGAAGATCACGCCGTCACGGCCATGATGAGCGAGCGCGGCCGCCATGCGCGAGACCACGCCGCGATCGGGCAAATCCTCATTGAAAGAGACCAGCCCAAAAATCGCACTCACGCTGAATGGCACCCATCAACGAGCGGCTCGCGTCCCGTGCAAACGCGCCCAATCGTCGCGATGCTCCACGTTCGGTGGGAAATCAGAAGGCCGGTTCCCCGAATCGCACGGCGGGATCGCATGGCGCCCGCATGAGAAATGGCCGCCATAGGCGAACAAAGACCGCCCATGACCGATCGAGCCGACATCAAGGTCTGCTCATTCCTCCCTTAGCTACGACGGCCCGAACGCCGTCGGATGGCAAATGGCCGTGCAGATGGAGCCGATCGTTTCGTGGGGATAGCTAATCTTATCGGTGTTGCTACCGATTTCGGACTTGATGATCGCAGGCGCAACCCAAGGCTTTCTCCGTTCCGTCGCAACCTGACCAGCGCATGACGCCTTGGCCGTCGCGTTCAAGTGCCTATCCATAGCGCCCCCCGATCAGTTTTCGTGCCGCAGAGTGATAGTGACGAGCTTCGAAACCTGCAATTCGAAAACGCCATCTCTGCAGGCAATCCAAATACTCAGCGTGCCGCACCACTTCATCCAAGCGCCACAGCAAAATTCTCAAATTTCTGTGGAAGTCAGATTTTCGCCCGGACACCTAAGGCGCAAAGAAGAATGACAACCAACCACATCCCCTCGCGCTCACGGGATACGCGGATCGGCGCAAACACCTCGTAGCTCTACTGTGTGACCGATCAAGTAGGGCCGTAATTTGCTCCTGGCCGCAAGTGCCGCCGACTGGGAGGTCACGTGAACACGAAGCTTGGTATGATCGCCGTCGCGTTGGCCGTAATCGCCTTTTCCCCTGCAAGCGGCGAACCCCGGCCTATCGATAGCGCACAGTTTTCGATCGTCGCCCGCGTTCCGGTGAAATGCTCGGCCGATCTCAAGGAAGCTCCGAACGCGCCGATTCATGCTGGAGACAACGATCTCGGCACATTGAACGTATTCTGCAACAGCCCCGCCGGCTATCGGATCATCCTCAGCCACTCGGAGCTGCCTGAAGGCACATTCGTCGTGCTGGGAGGCAAAAGAACCGAAATCCTCCCAGGCGCCTCAACGACCGTCATAGGTGGCGCCGACAAGGCCGAACTGCGGCACGAACGACTGCAGCTGTCTCTTCCCGGCCAACTCGAGCATGGTTTGGCGCTCAACGTCTATATCGAGCCGACTGTCATCTAACGCTCAACGCATGGCTTGGCGGCCACTCCCAAGCCGGTCGCGGGCCATACTGACGCGACCGGTCGGATGCAGCCACCGCTCGCGGACGCAACCGAGGAAGCGCGGCAATCGGCTCGTGGTCGTCCGGATCGACGAGGCGGTGCGGCGAGTTCTTCGACTGTCGCCGCTATCCAATCCAGCACCTTCAGATACCGCATGTGCAGCCGAAGATGCTTCGGATGACGGATGAATGTCGGTGCCGGTTCGATTTCGGCGCACCTCGGCATGGACGCTCGGTAAACTGGTATTCCCGCCGGCCGCCGCTACTTCGCCCCAAAACCCGTCAGCATGGTCTTGACCGTCTTCAACGCAATCAACACGTCGAGCCACGGCGAAAAGTATTTGATATAGTAGAAGTCGTAATGCAGCTTGAACAGCACGTCCTCTGCTTCCACCACGTGCCCTTGATTGACCTGCGCCCAGCCCGTGATGCCGGGCGGAACGATATGCCGATAGCGGTAGAAGGGGAGTTCGCATTCATACCAGTCGGACAAGGCGACGGCCTCGGGCCGTGGCCCGATCCAGCTCATCTCGCCTCTCAACACGTTGATCAGCTGAGGCAACTCGTCGATACGCGTTTTTCGCAAAAAGCGCCCCACCCTCGTCACCCTGATGTCCTCATCGCGCGTCATCGCCGCTTCGCGCGCATCGGCAGCTGAGCCATTGGAGCAATGCATCGTCCGGAACTTGAATACCGTAAAGGGCCTTCCCCGGTATCCAATTCTGGTTTGCCGAAAGAGCGCCGAACCCGGTGAATCGATTTGGATCACCACCGCGATCGCGATTAACAGCGGAAAAAGAGCGAGCAGCGCCGCTGCGGCAGCGCAGATGTCCAGGCACTGCTTTATCCGGATATACGTCACTCCCGGGATGAGTGACCCAAGATTGTTCTCTGAAAGATGCTCGATGTTCACCCGGCCGGTCAGAGACTCCTCGACTTCCTTCATGTGGAAGACCGGCATGTTGGACAACACCGCGTCCGCGATGAATCGTTCCCATTCAGGCGCCATTTCGGCCCTGAAATCGGCGACGAGACTATCGTAGGAATCCACGTCGGCAACAACGCGGTCGATCGGTCGCCACTCGACGCCCGGAATGGAAAGTAATCCGGCTGTCCGCCCCATCGGAAGAACGCCGATCCGCTGCCGAAAAATCCGCTGGAAGACAAAATAGCCGGCGAAATGCCATGCCACGCACACCGCAAACCCAGCGATGAACTGGAATCGGCTATAGGGCAGGTGAAACAGGAAGAATCCCAAAAGCACCGCACCGAACGAAGCGGCAAAGGTCGGCAATATGAACGACGAGGCCCTTGCACCCGGATAAGCCGTAAACCGCCGAGCAAACCAGGAACCGACCAGAGCCGCTATCGCGACTCCCGTCGTCGCATTGAGGTGGCTGGGCTCGTCTGGATACCAGTGCCCGTCCAGGCGGATGATCGATGGCAGAACGATGGCGATCAGCCAGCCCCCAAGAAACTGAAGGCCCATGAAATCCGAAATCGAGCGGCGGCGGTTAGCTCTCGAAAAGCCACTCCGTCGGGCGACCGCTTTCGTCGGAATATATAACACGGCCGCCCCCGCCACGATCGAACCAGCCGGAAATCATCGCCGCCATCATCGGAGGACTCGGCGCCTCACCGCCGAACCAATCCGAAAACGCAGGCATTTCCCGCGAAGGCGCCATTCGACGCCACAGCCGCGATCTTCACGCATGGGAAGCGCAAGTCTGGGCCTTGCCCAAGGCAGTACGCCGCGCGGCCCAGAGCGAATACAGCAATAATACCGCATTGACGGGCGGCGAATAATGTCATTTTCGTGTCGAGTATTGACTTATGCGGCCATGAGATATGACGAATCCTGATGAATATCTACATAGTTCCCGAACAATAGAGGCATGAATATTGTAATAATTGGGCTCGGCTATGTAGGCCTGCCTCTGGCCGTCCAGCTTGCGCGACACTTTCCCACGTGGGGAATCGATATCGACTCCGAGCGTATCCACGAACTTCGAAGCGGAAAGGACAGAACGAACGAGGTCTCGAGCGAAGCGCTTGCCGATTCCAGCCTGACCCTTTCGACCGACGTGGCAATCTGCCCTCCGGCAGACGTGATCATCGTCACCGTCCCGACCCCGGTAGACGCCGAGAACAAGCCCGACCTACGACCGGTGCTTCGCGCGACGGAGACGGCGGGAAGCCTGCTCCGCCCGAACCGCTCAACGATAGTGGTCTACGAAAGCACCGTTTACCCCGGCGTGACCGAAGAAATATGCGGTCCGCTTCTGGAACGCCATTCCGGGTTGCGGTGCGGTAGCGACTTCTTTCTCGGATATTCCCCCGAGCGGATCAATCCGGGCGATAGGGAACACACCGTCGATCGAATCACTAAGGTCATTTCGGGGCAGACGGTCGAGGTTCTCGACAAGCTTCAGAATATCTATGGCTCTGTCACCAGTGGCGGCGTCTTCCGGGCAGCATCCATTCGGGTCGCCGAGGCCGCGAAGGTGATCGAAAACGCGCAGCGCGACATCAACATCGCGTTCATGAACGAGATCACCCAGATCTTCGCCAGGATGGAGATATCCATCTGGGACGTTCTCGATGCGGCCAAGACCAAATGGAATTTCCTCCCGTTCAGCCCGGGGCTGGTCGGGGGACACTGCATCGGAGTGGACCCGTATTACCTCAGCCACCGCGCGACAGAACTCGGACACCATCCCGAAATCATTCTCGCGGGCCGAAGCACCAACGACGGCATGGGCGCATGGATCGCCGACCAACTTCACTCGAGGCGCGACGGCCGTCCGGGCTCTGCGCTCGTGCTTGGTCTCACATTCAAGGAAAACGTGCCCGACCTCCGCAACTCGAAGGTCGTCGATCTCGTTCTCAGGCTATCCGGCCTAGGATACGAGGTCACTGTTCACGATCCTCATGCCGACCCCGATGAGGCCGCTCGCGAATATGGCGTGGCCCTAGAACAGGACCCCTACAACAGGAAATACCACCTGGTCATAGGCGCGGTGCCGCATGACGAATACGCTTGTCTCGACGCGAAGAGTCTGGGCGATTTAATCGCAGACGATGGGCTTGTCGCCGATCTGAAGGGGATGTGGCGTGGTCATCCCAAGCATCTCTACCAATCATGGACGCTCTGAAGGACCTCCTCCCGATGCGTCCGGTCCGCGCACTAATTACCAAAGAAACGCGCAGAGCACGATCGGATCGCTATCCATCGACGCCGCGCAGATCGAAATGGAAGGCGGATCCGATCGGGGACTTGCTCGGAAGCCGTTCAACATGGGCTAGGCCGGCCACGTGTAGCGCTTCCGTCAAATTGCGAACGTTGAGCTTCTCCATCATGTTGGCCCGGTGCATCTCGATCGTTCGAACGCTCAGGTCATAATAGGAAGCCATCGTCTTGTTGGGCATCCCCGAGACCAACCCGCGCAATATGTCGATCTCCCGTGGCGACAGCGTCCGCACCTTTCGCTCCGCGTCCACGCGGCCGGTCATTTCCGCCAGCCGGCTGCAAAGGTTTCGAAACGTATCCTGGAGTGCCTCCAGCAGCTGCCGCTCCCTCAAGGGCTTTTGGAGAAAATCGATGGCACCCATCTTCATCGCCCGTACGGCGGTCGGAATGTCCCCCTGATCCGACATCGCAATCACTGGCAGAATCTGCGATTTCTTGCGCATGCGTTGCAGGACATCGAACGCATTCAAAGCGGGCAAGCACATATCCAGCAAAACGCATCCGGGACGCAGGGACGAGAAATCCCTCACAAATTCGTCGCAGTTCGCGAAACTCTGCGGATAAAAGCCGAGCTTCCTCAATGACAATCCGACCGCACGCTGGGTGTTCCAGTCGCTGTCCACGATATAGACTAACCTGTTCTGGTTTACCCCGTGGACCTGATCTCCCTCTTCGTCAGCTAGCCATTCCCCGTCCAGTTTCGACGTGTCGTTCACCGCGCAAGCCATCTCGGTCAATTCCGGGCGCTCGACATCGTGGATGCCGCACATCCCCCAAGCCGCCCGTCGACCCGCCAAGGCCTGATGATCGTCCACGGCCCACACGAAGCGCCCTGAGCGCAGTCTGCGCCGGCATCCGACGCCAAGCGGCTGAGAGCAGCCGTGTCGACGCCCTCGACGACCACGATGGGAGCGAGAGATTTGACCAAGCCCACCAGATGCCGAAACGCCGTTTCATCGCGTTCCGAATTGCTCGCTCTGGCTAGGAAGAAGCCGTCGACCTTGACGATATCGGGTCGGAGCGCGAGCAAATGGCGGATCGAAGCGTGGCCAGTGCCGAAGCCGTTGAGCGCGATCCGACATCCAAGCTTGCGAACCTCGTCCGCGAAGCGGCTCACATGTGAAGGAGCCGTTGGTCGCGCGCCTTCCGTGATCTCGATAATCAGGCGCGACGCAATGTCGGGCCGCCCTTCCAGACGCTCCGCGGCATCCAGCCACCATTCGTCGAACCTGGCGCTTTGCGAAGAGATGTTTATCCCGAGGTTCACATCGGGATTCTTCTCGAGCTCGGAGATGGCCTGCGACACTGCGTGACCATCCAAAGCGCGGATCAGTCCTAGACGTTCGGCGGCCGCGAGAAGCGATCCGACCGAGGATATTTCACAGGCTGGGCCGATGAGCCGCAGTTGCCCTTCGAAATAGAGCGTCTGATCGGGATCGGCCGAACTCTGCACGGGCTGCCATGCAATCTCGATCCGATCATTGCTCAACGCCCGGAGCAACGTGCAGGCTTCGCGCATGTCGCGGCGATACCGGAAGCCCCAATCCTCGCCATAACCTGCAGACTCGCCATCGAACGAACGGTCCGAGTGGACATTCGAAGTTTGGGAGACGGCGCCATCGTCCGCATCATTCAGAGCAATCGGGACGCAAGCCACGGTGGGAACCACGTGGAAGATCTGATCCGCAAAGCGCACAGGATTCGTCGCCAACGCCAGCACCAATGCGTGAGCCTGCTCTGCCGGCTTCATGTTCGCACAGTTGCTATTGGAGCCTACCGCCCACGCCAATGTCCCGAACCGGCCAACTTCATTGGGCGAGACGATTCCTTGCCCGCCAAGAAAGTTGCGCGTCAGACGGACGCATTCGACGTGAGCCGCGTCCGCCGCGCCTTCGCCGTAGGCCGCGCGAATATGGGCGAGATTTTCAACTCGCACCGACAGTTGGATCAGTTGAGCCGGAGCAACAGCCGCGGCAACCTGGCGATGAAGCGATTTCGCGCCTCGTTCTCCCGCTGCCGACAGCTGCCCCATAATCCCCCCTCCGTGGCCGGATGCCAATCCAGCACGGAGACGGAATAACCAATACTGTCACTAGGTCCGCGACGGGCCTTGCGCAGCGGCGGAATGACCCGCTGGATTTGGGAAAAAACCCATCCTCCCAAGGCGGTTGGACAATCTATGATCAGAGGGGCCAACGAAAGTATCTCACCCAGTCGGAGACCGATCGCTTTTTGAAAGCCGCGAACAAGGGGCCGTTCGTCGTTGGCAGCTTCTGCTGGATCATTGCGGTGAGCGGTTGCCGGATCTCGGAGGCGCTTGCGCTTACCGCCGAGAACATCGACTTCGAAGGACAGAGTTTGGTGGTGGAGAGCCTCAAAAAGCGGCGGCGGCGAGTCTATCGCTCCATTCCTCTGCCGCCAGATTTGATTTTGCGGCTACGGCGTTGGATTAAAACGTCAAACATCGAATCCGGTAGGCTGTGGCCTTGGTCCCGAATGACGGGCTATCGAAGGGTCTGCGAAGTCATGGAGGCGGCCGGCGTCTTCGGGGACCACGCCACGCCGAAAGGGCTTCGTCATGGCTTTGGCGTTCGAGCGATCCAGGCCGGAGTTCCGCTCAACATGGTCCAGCGTTGGCTAGGGCATGCCGACCTTAAGACCACCGCGATCTACGCAAGCGCGACGGGTCCCGAAGAGCGGGCGATTGCAGCTCGGATGTGGCGGTTCGCCAATCAGCCGTCAGAAAAATTAACAACGGCTCCCCAAGGCCGCCATTCGGGTCGATCTGGGCCCTCGCGAGTCAATGTTTTAGGCCATTCATCGCCTTGACGCTGGTTATTGGCAGAATTTCGGGAAACTCCAATCACCGCCAAGAGGTTGTGCTATCACATCTTTTTTTCGTTAATTAATTCTTCACTTGTGATTTGAGACAATATTGGTTATTCTGTCACAGGTATTTTGGTTATTTTTCATGATATTAACCTTCGCCTGAGGTGGATTGCGCCGATACCACGGCATTCGTGCTTACCGGGACGAGCCTGAACAAGTCACGACGTCGATTTGAATGACAGGAAGCAGATACGGACGGCTCAGAGGATGGATGAGCTAGGCGGGCGTTCCGGCCGCGGATTTATTTTCATCCGGCGACTATTCGACGAGCCGAAGCTATCTCAATCGGCCCTGCTGTCCGGTCGACTTCAGGCGCAGCCGTGACGCAGCGGCAGCTGCTCAGCTCCGCGAGTCCAGCCAGAGCGATCGTTCAATCAGCCGTGCATTTCACCCAAGCCACATTTCGAAAACGTGGAAACCAAAAAAGAAAGGCCGCCGCATTGCTGCGACAGCCTTTCCGGGGAGAGCCGGAAATGGGGGGACCAGCTCTTAGGTAATGAAACGCCGTAAGCGAGCCCCATGGGCTATTCGGACCTGCCCACTGCAAGCGCCGCCGGCATGCGCCTTCTGGTTTCGTACAGCATCCGTGAATCTTGGAGCAAGGGTGGGTGCGCCTTTTCGTCACGCCCACCCTTGCTAGCTATCGGCGGCGTTGTTCGATGCGACCCGAAGAACTCCGCTGAGCGTCTAGCCGAAACACGCAATAAGACGACCCTCAGTGATCGTATAGATGTGGACATTACCGTATCGGGATCACTCGTCGACGCTTGGCCATTCAGGCATCCGGTCTGCCTCGACGGCTAAAACCTCTGCGATGCGGGGGCAAGGCTCTCGACGATGGAGGGCCGCCATCGCCGCGAGCTCTCCGCCATCGCGCGACGGCAGGCGGATCTCGATCGCGAAAGGCGCAACCTCGAAGTGGCCCCGGAACCGATCGGAAAGCGATATCCCGACGACGTGCTCGAACACAGCCGATTTCCGTAGCGGCCGCCGCCCCTGCCGCTTCGTCAATGTCCGTGACGATGACGATCGCACCTTCGTCATGGAAGCAGGCGGCAAAGGCACGGCCGATGCCACGCGCAGCGCCGGCGCACGTCTTGTTGTTCAGTCGTTGCATGTTCTCGAAATAAGAGTCCAGTCGGCGGATTGCTCCGCTGGCTAATGCCTTTCCGCTTTAGCGGTGGCGCTGGATCATTTCGAAATCTTCCCGAGAACACCACAGTGCTACGTCAGCGATCGGCGCGTTGCAATTCCCATTCGCCATTGCTTCAGCGAAGCAGAACTGCAAGCCGGCGCAGCGGAACGCAATACGCTGGCAGAGGCTCCCGAACGAAATTTGCCAAGCCGACGCATCCGGCGGCGATTATTGCCTCCGCCGTGCGTTGACCCTCGACGCATCCGACATCGTGCTTTCACCGTTCTAAGGTTGAGTCGGGACAGCGTCGGCCGGCCGCGGCAGCGATATCGCAACTGAATGATTCATTGAGCGCTGCGGCGTCGCCGAATCGGAGGCGAGCGAAACCCAGCCGAAGCCGCTCGCAAGTGAAAGTCCACCTCCGACCACTCCGACCACCGCCACGCAAAGAAAGGTGAGGCGAAACGCTTGGCCGAACGTCCACATTCCACACCTCGACGTGCTGCAGTCCAGACGCTCACGCGTTATCAGCCGGGCCGCTTCAGGCAGATCAACTTCGAGTTGCGCGAGGGAATTCTCGGCTAGCTTGACGAGATGCGATGAGCGGCCATCCAGCTTCCAGAAAATGAACGCCACCAACACCAGCAAAATGCCAACAAGCACGCCCAAGGCGGCGAAGTGCGGTCCCTGCTGGAGTGCCACGCCGATGCCGGTAAAGGCGGCGCCGGCTGCGACTATGAAGAAATTGAAAACC
>Ga0164242_10000390_pt1 | contig 53754 bp, 56 predicted proteins | sample OricomgcompostMG_FD_108783 | JGI IMG/M metagenome (GOLD analysis project Ga0164242, IMG submission 108783) | Miracle-Growth compost microbial communities from Emeryville, California, USA - Original compost - Miracle growth compost (MG) ...
ATGACCCAGGTCTCCGACGTCTCCCGCCAATACGCCCAAGGCTCCAAGCAATCCGCCGCAGCCGCCGCCGAGCTCAACAACCTCGCCGCCGAGCTACGAGCCAGCATCGCTCAGTTCAAAGTGTCCTAACCGACGAGCAACGCCGGGACGACGAAGGTTCGGACGTAGCGACGCAGCATCCCGTCGTCACGATCCTGGTGCCCTGGCACCACCAACAGCGAGTGAATGATCCGCACGACGAACTCCACCGCGTCGTCGAGGCCCACTTGTGACCGCACGAGGCCGGCATCGCGTGCCGCGGCGAAGTACGGCTCGATGAACGCGCTGCACAACGCGTAGGGCGCAGCTGCATCAGCGGCACTCAAGGCGCGCGACAGGGGCGCCGCGAGCAGCGCCGCTCGCCACGGCTCGCTGCGCATCCAGTCGACGGCGCTGACGATCAGCTCGACGATCGAGTCGCCCAACGAGCGTGCGGTACGCAACCGGGCCGGGAGCTGTGGCAGGAACTCGTTCGCCGACGCCAGAAGCGCCGCGAGAACGATCTCATCGCGGCCGCCGGGGAAGTACCGGTAGACGGTCGCTCGGGAGATACCGGCCAGCCGGGCCACGTCCTCGACCGTCGTCTTCGCCACGCCGTACTGCGCGAAACACCGCTCGGCGGCGCCGACCACCCGGCCGCGAGCGTCAGGGGCCGACGCGACGGGGTCGTCGGCCAGCACCGACCGAGTAGCCACGCCCGGCACCCTACCTGAAACAAGAGACTTGATATGTTTCATGTCTCAGGTACGGGAAGAAGGGCGTCGATGGACCTGCGCGCGCTGGCGAATGCTCCCAAGGCTGCGATCAAGGAGACCTGGATCAAGTCGGTCGGTGCCGACTCCTTGCCGGGTGTCCAGTTCACCGAGCCGGCCGGCGATCCCGGTCTGTACGGCCCCGGCAGCTCGATCTGGTACGTCCATTCGGACGTCGCCACCTTGGTCGGCGGCCTCTCGGGGCTGTTGCTCGGGGCACTGCACCAGCCGACGATGCACGGCACCAACCAGCACTCGTCGTACACGGACGACCCGCTGGCGCGGCTCGGCCGGACCGCATCCTTCGTCAACGCGATGACGTGGGGCGCGACCCCGGTTGTCGACAAGACGTGCGACATGGTCCGCAAGATGCACAAGCTCGTGATCGGCACGATGCCCGACGGCCGGCCGTACTCCGCCAACTCCGCCGAGCAGCTGGTGTGGACCGCGATGACGCAGTCGCACAGCATCATGCGTGCCCACCTGCGCTACCACCCGAAGCCGCTATCGGCTGCCCGGATCGATGAGTATTACGCCCAATACGCGCAATTCGCGATCAAGCTCGGGGCGGACATCCCGGTGCCGTCAAGCCGCATCGAGGTCGACGACTACTTCAACGAGATGCGGCCGCTTCTGACATTCGCCGAGGAGACCGCAGAGCTCGTCGACTACTTCCGCAAGCCGATCGGCCCCGATCCGGTCGCCAAGGCGTCAAGCGTGATCATCATGCGCGCCGCCCTCGACACCATGCCGGGCTGGGCGCAACGGCTCTACGGCATCCGTAGCGCCAGCAAGGTGTCGGTGATCCCGAAACGGATCGACACGATCGCCACCCGCAGCGCGGCCAAGTTCGTCCTCGGCGTTCTGCGCTGGGGCATCGAGGAGCCGGTAATCCAGGTCGAGGCCCGCAACCGCAGCGAGGCCTCAGTAGGAGTAGCCGCCTCCGCCTGACGACGCCTGGGTGATGTTCCTGCCCTTGGCGGTCAACAAGTACCAGTAGCCGCCGAATGAGTGGACGCCCTGGCCCGACGTCTGACCCGCCGCGCTGTCCTGGGCGTAGTAGTAGAGCGGCTTGCCGTAGTAGGTGACCTGATGGTTCGCGGTCTGGCCGAGCTTGGTCGCCTTGACGCCGGAGCCGGCACGCGGTTTGCCATGCGTCATCAGCGGTGGCCAGCCGTATCGGCAGACCGTGTTGCAGTGCGAGACCTTTCTGCCGTCTGCAGTGAGGATGTACAGCGACTTGCCACTGGGGCCGACCAGGACCTTGCCGTACGACGTCTTGCGAAGCTTGACGAGCGTGCCGTGCGCGGCGCTGGGCCGCTGGTTCAGCGCACTCGCCACGTCAGCCGCGGACATGCCCGCCAGACCGAGGAGCAACGCTCCCGCCACCACCAACCGGAACCGGTTCACCAGACGTCCTCCCGTCGAAGCCCTACTAACCTGACGGACGTCGACGGTCGCCGGTTCAACGCCGCAGGAGGTCAGATCTCGTGATCGAGGCGCGGGCGCTGACCAAGCGTTACGGCGACACTCTCGCGGTCGACAAGCTGTCCTTCACGGTTCAACCGGGTGTCGTCACCGGCTTCCTCGGCCCGAACGGCGCCGGCAAGTCGACGACGATGCGAATGGTCCTCGGGCTCGACGCCCCGACCTCCGGCGACGTCACGGTGAACGGCAAGCCGTACGCCGCACATCGCCACCCGCTGCACGAGGTCGGCGCGCTGCTCGAGGCCCGCGCTTTGCACGGCGGGCGCAGCGCGTACAACCATCTGGTCTGGGTCGCGCAGACCAACGCGATCAAGCGGGCTCGGGTCGACGAGGTACTCGACCTCGTCGGGCTGAGCGAGGTGGCGAAGAAGCGCTCGGGCGGCTTCTCCCTCGGCATGGGACAGCGGCTCGGCATCGCAACCGCCCTCCTCGGCGACCCGAAGGTGCTCCTGCTCGACGAGCCGGTCAACGGCCTGGACCCGGAGGGCATCCTCTGGGTGCGCAACCTGCTCAAGCACTTTGCCTCGGTCGGCAAGACGATCTTCGTCTCCAGTCATCTCATGAGCGAGATGTCGCTGATGGCGGACCGGCTGATCGTCATCGGCCGCGGCAAGCTGATTGCCGACGCATCCACCGACGAGCTGATCAGGCGCGCCGGGGCGAGCCGCGTACGCGTCCGCACCCCCGACGCCGACTTGCTGCTCGCTGCACTGTCGGCGCGGGGCATCGAGGCCGAGCGCACCGACGACGGCGGGCTGTCCGTCGGCGGCACCACGACCGAGCAGGTCGGTGAGATCGCCGCCGCGAGCCGCGTCGTGCTGCACGAGCTGTCCTTGCAGCAGGCCAGCCTCGAGGCCGCCTTCATGGAGCTCACCGAGGAGGCGGTCGAGTACCGAGCGGACGCCCGACCTGGTTGGGAGCACCACCGATGACGGACCCGCAGCGCTTCCGCGATGCACTGCTCGCGGAGTGGACCAAGATCCGCTCGGTGCGCTCGACGTACTGGACGATCGTGGTCGCGATCGCTCTCGGCATCGGGCTTGCCGCGGCGATCACGGCCGGCTACGGGTCGAGCTACAACGAGCTGGACATCCACGACCGGCTGATCTTCGATCCGACCGCACTCAGCCTGGCGGGCCTGTTCTTCGCACAGCTGGCGCTCGGTGTCTTCGCCATCGTCACGATGACCGCGGAGTACAGCAGCGGGACGATTCGCACCACGTTCGCCGCCGTGCCGCAACGCGGGCTGGTGCTCGCCGCGAAAGCCGTCGCGACCGGCGGCATCGCACTCGTGGTCGGGATCGGCACCGCGTTCGGGGCGTTCGGAGTCGGCCAGCTGATCCTCAACCACTACGGCCTGAGCTCGTCGATCGGCAGCCCGGGCGTGCTGCGCGCGATCTTCGGGGGCGGCCTCTACATCGCGGGGCTGGTGCTTCTGGCCCTCGGGCTGGCCACGATCGTTCGCCACACTGCGGGCGCCATCACCGGACTCGTAGCGATCGTCTTCATCATTCCGTTCGTGACGCAGCTGCTCCCGTCCTCACTGCAGCACAACGTCACCCGGTACCTGCCCGCGAACGCGGGTGGCGCGATCACCGCCACCGTCAAGACGCAGGAGATGCTGGGCCCGTGGACCGGCTACCTGGTCTTCCTCGGCTGGACCGCGCTCTTCCTCGGGATCGGCTGGTTCCTGCTCCGTACCCGCGACGTCTGAGGTCAGTCGATCCGGCGTAGGTGCTCGCGCTGCGAGCAGGCCGGCCACGGCGACCAGCCGGCGTGCTCGTACAGCACGTAGGCCGCGTGATCCTGCAGCGCGGGCGCCGCTTGATCGGGCCGGCCGCTCATCCCGAGGTTGCGCCAGGTCTGGAGGGCGAACTGGTACGCGCCGTAGTAGCCGTTGCCGGTGTTGTCCCGGTAGTTGTTGCCCGACTCGCACAGCCGCAGGCGGTAGAACTCGCGCTTGAGCGCCGCTGACATCTCGTCACCGCGGGCGTGCGCGGCGTGAGCCCGGGCGCTGTTGTGGTGCACCTTCGCGGTGTGGACCCGGTGACGACCACCACCCGGGTTGATGGCGGCGGCGGGGCCGGCGCTGGCGAACATCGCGACGACGACACCGGCAGCGACGATGGTTGAGGCGCTCGCCGCCCGGAAGTCCCGGGGACGGCGGAGACGGTGCGCCTTGGTCGGTCGGTTTGAGATACCGGCCTGCACGAGACCCTTTTTCTCGGACGCCTGCGAAGTTAGCTGTCGGGTTCGGACGCGAGTGTCGCCCGGTGCGCTGTCGCGCACTTCACCCCAAGGGCACCGTCTACGGTGCCCGGTGGAACTGGTTCCTCCGCTCCCGCCGTACCGATCCGGCTCGGCTACTGCATCTCGGCTGGCGGGACTCGGCGCCCGAAATGCACGAATCGTCCGTTTTGTGACGATCCACAAAGGACTCTACCCGTTCTGACACTCGCCGTGCCAGGTATCCGCACCCAGGAGTGTCGATTCCTGTCTTGTGACGGGTCCCAGCAGTGTGGTGCGCACCCGACGCCTAGAGTCCCGCGCATGACTACCGTCCCACCGGTCCCGCCGGCCCGCTCCGCCGCCGCGGCACTCGCACGCAAGGCACATCGCACGCTCGAGCCGCTTCACACCGCCTGCTACTTCGCCACCGAGATGGCCGAGGCCTACGCCGAAGCCGGCGCGAAGGGCACGATGCGGGCCTACTTCGCGGTCCGCTCGGCCCCCATGGGCAAGGTGCCTGCCGAGGTCGTCGTCGCGACGTTCTACAACTTCGCCCCCCACCTCGTCGCCGAGGCGATCCCCGCTGTCTGGGACTCCACCACTCCCGAAGCCCTGATCAGTGCGCGGTACGCCGGCATCGACGCCGCCTACCGGCGCATCCTGGGCGAGGCGACGCTCGGCTCCGCGGAGATGACCGAAGCCGCCGGGCTCGCCCGAGAGGCGACCACTGTCCTGTCCGGGGTGGGTCGGCCGCTGTTCGCCGCGCATTCGGCGCTGCCGTGGCCGGAACCGCCACACCTGCAGCTCTTCCACGCCCAGACGCTGCTGCGTGAGTACCGCGGCGACGGCCACGTCGCGGCACTCGTGCTCGGCGGGCTCGACCCCGTCGGGGCACTCGTCACCCATGTCGCGACCGGCGACGGGCTGGCGCTGCCGATGATTCGCGCCACGCGCGGCTGGACCGACGCGCAGTGGCAGGCCGGGGAGGCCCGGGTCGTCGAACGCGGCCTGGTCGACGGGGGCGAGCTCACAGCCACCGGCCGCGAGCTGCGAGACCACATCGAGGCGCAGACGGATGCGGCCGCCGCTGCGCCGTTCGACCATCTTGGTGAGGTACGGGTCGAGCGACTGCGCGAGCTCGCGCGACCATGGTCCAAGGCGATCTCCGACGACCTCTTCGGAGGCGCACGATGAGCGAGCTGTCCGGGAAGGTGGCGTGGATCACGGGCGGCGCCCAGGGATTCGGTGCGGCCGTTGCGCGTCGCCTCGCTTCGCAAGGGGTCGAGGTCGTCATCTCGGACGTGAAGCGCGACGTGGGTGAGATCACCGCCGCCGACATCGGTGGCAGCTTCGTCGAATGCGATGTCAGCAGCTACGAGGCCTGCCAGGCCGCCGTTGCCGCCGTCGTGGCGCGCCACGGCCGCCTCGACATCGCGTTCCTCAACGCCGGCATCACCACCGGCTGCGGCCTCGCCGACGACTTCGATCCGGCGCTCTACCGGCGGGCGATGGGCGTGAACATCGACGGTGTCGTCTACGGCGCGCACGCGGCGTACCCGGCCCTGCGTGCCGGTGGCGGCGGTGACGTGATCGCGACGGCGAGCCTTGCCGGGCTGGTCGGGACGGCATTCGACCCGGTCTACGGTGCGAACAAGCACGCCGTCGTCGGTCTGGTTCGCGCCATCGGTGACGACTGGCCCAACCACGGCATCCGGGTCAATGCGATCTGCCCGGGCTTCGCCGACACCGAGATCGTCACCGGGATCCGCCCGATGCTCGACGAGATGGGCATCCCGCTGATCAAGGTGGAAGCTGTCGTCGATGCGTTCATGTCCGCACTGACCTCCGGCCGCTCCGCCGAGTGTTGGTACATCCAGGTGGGTCGCGAACCGGAGCCGTTCCGGTTCCGCGGCATCCCCGGACCCCGGATCGCGGACTAGCCCCGGCCGGAATAGTTGCTAGCACAACTATGTTGCACCGGCTGACAGACCGAACGGTCTAGCGAGGAGGCCGAAATGCCCGCCGTCACCGTGTCCGACCTGACCGCCCTCGATCGGGTGCCCGTCGTCGACCCGACCCTGGCGAGGCCACGGCCGGTCAAGAGCGTGACCACCGCGCCGAGTGGCTACGAAGGCGAAGGCTTCCCGGTACGACGCGCGTTCGCCGGCGTCGACCTGTCCGACCTCGACCCGTTCATCCACATGGACCAGATGGGCGAGGTCGAGTACGCGCCGGGCGAGCCCAAGGGCACCCCATGGCATCCGCATCGTGGATTCGAGACCGTCACCTACATTCTCGACGGGACGTTCGAGCACGCCGACTCCAACGGCGGCGGTGGTGTCATCACCAACGGCGACACGCAGTGGATGACTGCCGGCGGTGGCATCCTTCACATCGAGAAGCCGCCGGAGGCGCTCGTCGCAACCGGCGGGCTGTTCCATGGCATCCAGCTCTGGGTGAACCTCCCGCGCGCGGACAAGCTCATCGCACCGCGCTACCAAGACCTGCGGGGCGGCCACGTGACGTTGCTGGCCTCGCCCGACGCCGGCGCGCTGGTCAGGGTGATCGCGGGCGAGCTTGCCGGACATGCCGGCCCCGGCTCGACGTACACCCCGATGACGATGGTCCATGCCACCATCTCTCCCGGCGCGACGCTGACCTTGCCCTGGCGCGAGGACTTCAACGCGCTCGGCTACGTGCTGTCCGGTCACGGCAACGTGGGTCACGAGCGGATCGCGGTGCGCACCGGCCAGCTCGCGACGTTCGGTCGCGGTGGCTCGATCACGGTGTCGGCCGACCCTGGCCAGGACACTCGCCACGCCGCGGGCCTGGATGTCCTGTTGCTCGGCGGCCAACCGATTCGCGAACCCATCGCATGGGGCGGGCCGTTCGTGATGAACACCAAGGCCGAGGTGCTGCAGGCGTTCGAGGACTTCCAGCAGGGCAAGCTCGGCACGATTCCGGCGGTGTCGGCAACCGGCTGACGATTCCGTCCCCCACAATGTCCGTTGATGCGTAGGGGGGCGTTGGCCGTCGCGCTGCTCGCAGTGGCAGCGCCACTCGCGGTCCTGCCACTCGACACCGCGCGCCCGGCGGACGCCGCCGCGGCCCGTCCGTGGCTCGACAGCAAGGCGAGTGCGGGCGCTCGTACCCGCGCCCTGCTGCGGGCGATGTCGGTCGACCAGAAGCTGCAGCTCGTCGACGGCCGGCCGCTGCCCGCTGGTTCGAGCGGCTTCGTCGGCTACATACCGGGCATCCCATCGCTGGGCGTGCCCACCCTCTATCTCGCCGACGGACCGGTCGGGGTTGCCAACGCAGCGACCGGCGTGACCGCGCTCCCCTCCGGCATCAGCCAGGCGGCGACCTTCGACCGACATCTCGCCGAGCAGCTAGGAGAGGTCGAAGGCGCCGAGCAACGCGCCAAGGGCCATGACGTCGCGCTCGGCCCCGACGTCGACGTGCTGCGCATCCCGTACGCCGGGCGGGCCTTCGAGTCCTTCGGCGAGGATCCCTACCTCAGCGCGACGATGGGGGCGGCAGTCATCCGCGGGGTGCAGCGCCACGGCGTGATCGCGGTGGCGAAGCATTTCGTTGCGAACACGCAGGAGACCGCGCGACGCTCGCTGAACGCGGTCATCCCGGCACGGGCCGAAGCCGAGATCTATGAACCGCCGTTCAAGGCCGCGGTCGCCGCCGGGGTCGGTGCGATCATGTGCTCCTACAACCGCATCAACGGCAGGTACTCCTGCGAGGACGCCGCCTCGCTCGGACGCACTCTCAAACGCGCGTGGCGGTTCCGCGGCTTCGTCGTCAGCGACTGGGGGGCGACGCACAGCACCGCGTTCGCCGCCCACGCCGGCCTCGACATGCAAATGCCAGGCGGCAGTCCCGACACGACGTACTTCGGCGCCGCGATGCACCACGCGCTCGACGACGGCACGGTCGCGATGTCGACGATCAACGACATGGCCGGGCGCATCCTCCGGGCGATGTTCTCGGTCGGCCTGTTCGACGGCGACCGACCCGACCCCTCGACCGCCGCAACGGAGGTCGTCAGCACCGCCGCTCACCAAGACGTCGCGCGGCACGCCGCCACCGAAGGCGCCGTGCTGCTGAAGAACGATTCACGGCTCCTCCCGCTGTCGCCCGCCACCGTCCGCTCCATCGCCGTCATCGGCGATGCCGCGGGTGACAACGCGGTCTACGGCGGCGGCGGGTCGTCAGCGGTGATCCCGACGAACCCGGTGACGCCGCTCGCGGGGCTTTCCACCCGAGCCGCGGCCGCCGGTGTGACCGTCACCCATGCCCCGGGCTACAGCAGCTACCGGGCGCTCGATCAGGTGCCGCCTGACCAGTTCACCCCGACCGCCGGAAGTGGGCCGGGCTGGACCGCCACCTACTATCCGGGCACGCAGTTCAGCGGCCCCACCCTCGGGGTCGAGAACGTCACGAGCCTGAACATCGCCGACCCGCCGCCGGCTGTCGCGCAGTCCGCCGCGTGGTCGGCCACCTACACCGCGACGATGCTGTCGCCGGCCGACGTCACCGACGAGTTCTCATTGGTCGCGGCACATCGGGCGAAGCTCCTGGTCGACGGCAAGCCGGTCGTCTCGTTCGATCCGCGCAGCGGATCACCGGCGACCGGACTGGCCAGGCTCAAGGGCGGCGTACCCGCCACGATCGAGCTCGACGTGGTTGGCGGTCCGGTGACGACGGCCCCTGTCATCGACCTCACCTGGTCGCGAGGGGAAGACGGGCAGTGGGCGGCCGCCGCTGCGGCCGCCCAAGCGTCGGATGTCGCCGTGGTGTTCGCGAGCAACTACTCGGCGGAGGGCAGAGACCTCACGAGCCTCGGCCTCCCAGCCGACCAGGACCAGCTGATCGCCGCCGTTGCCCGGGCGAATCCGCGGACCGTCGTCGTCCTCGACACGAGCTCCGCCGTCCTGATGCCGTGGATCCATGAGGTCGGCGCGGTGCTCGAGATGTGGTACCCGGGCCAGGCGTACGGCGATGCGGTCGCCGCACTGCTGTTCGGCGACAGCAGCCCGTCCGGCCACCTCCCGGTCACCTTCCCCAGGACCGACGAGCAAGGGGTAGCCGGCCCCGCGACGGTGCTGCAGCCGGCGCGCAACTACCCGGGCTATCGAGGAACGGTGGCGTACGCCGAAGGCGTGCACGTCGGCTATCGGTACTTCGACGCGACGCATGAGAACCCGCTCTTTCCCTTCGGATACGGGTTGACCTACACGTCGTTCGGCTACGGCGCCGCGCACATCACGTCGCAGTCGCGTCGTGGCGACAAGGTGCGCATCGCGCTCACCGTGACCAACACGGGAAGCCGAACCGGGACCACCCTGGTGCAGCTCTATCTCACCGAACCGCCTGCCGCCCGCGAGCCGTCCTACCAGCTCCGGGGCTTCCAGCGCGTGACACTGTCAGCCGGCGCCCGTCGAAGCGTGACGTTCACCCTCGACCGTCGTGCGATGTCGCACTTCCGGACATCGACAGGCCGCTGGGAGGTGGCCGCGGGCCCGTACATCGCGACGATCGGACGCAACGAACGCGACCACGCAACGAAGGTCGAGTGGCGCTACCGGCCGCGCCCAGCCCGTCGCTAGGCGACTTCGCGGAGCAGGCCGGTCCCGACGTCGAAGACGAAGCCCCGGATGTCGTCAGTCGCCTTCAGGTACGGCGAGGACCTGAGCCCCGCAACACACTCCGCCACATCGGCATCCACGTCAGCGAATGACCGCGGTCGCCAGGTCGGGGGCTCCGTTCCCTCCGCGGCGAGCTCGGCGACGAACGCGTCCTCGTCGAGGTTCAGCAATCCGCAATCCGTGTGATGGATCACAACCACCGACTGGGTGTGCAGTCTTCGCTGGCTGATGGCGAGCGACCGGATCACGTCGTCGGTGACCACCCCGCCGGCATTGCGGATCACGTGCGCCTCACCGAGGTCGAGACCGAGCAACGCATGCACATCCATCCGGGAGTCCATGCAGGTCACCACGGTGAGATGGCGCGACGGTATGACCGGTCGCGGACCGTCGTACTTGTCGGCGTAGCGGACGTTGTGCTCGATGAGCTCATCAGCAGCGGACACGAGGCGACGTTACTAAAGCGGATCGACGGTCACTGCGTCGGACCCGGCATCGCCGCGACCCGCGGCACTCTTCGCCGCCACCGAGACCGTGTAGTCGCCTGCCTTGACGTTGGGGAACGACGCGGTCAGCGTCGTCGCGTCGATCTTGACGACATGCTTGCCGGGAGACAAGACGACGCGATACCCGGTCACGGTTGCCGCACCGGAGAGCCGCTTCGGTGCCTCCCAGGTCACGGTGACGGTGTGAGCGCTCGCTGTTGCCGCGACGGCGGTCGGTGCGCCTGGCGCGGGCACCGGCCGGAACCAGGCGCTGCGCAGCCCGAAGGCGGATTGGAACGCCGCGCCGGTCAGCTGCTTCGTCCCGTCGCTGCCCACGACCGACAGCGCCGTCACCCGCCCACCCCACGCACCGTGACCGTCGCGACCCGTGATGACGAGCTGCCGGACGGTGCCGACCGACGGGTAGGCCGTGGCTATCGCCGCGGCCGTGACCTTCGTCGACCAGGCGTGCGACCCGTTCGGCACCGCGCCGTCGTACGGGTCTCGCTTTGCGGGCAGATACGACTGGCCCCCGGACACGGTCCAGCCGCCGTCGGAGGAGGTGTACTGGGCGAAGATCGCGGCACCGCTGGAGTCGACGACCACCTCACCGGCCGTGTCATGGACCGCCTTGTCGGTCTTCGCGCTCTCCGCATCGACGCCGCCATAGGCCTGGTCGCGAGTGTCGCCCACGATGTCGAACCACGATGCCTTCGGGCTGGCGATCGCGCGCCATGCGTAGGTCCGTGCCGCGACGGCCTGCGATCGCAGCGCGGCTGCGGTCCACGTCCGCGGCATCTCCGACGGGACGACCGAGCGGAGATAGGACTCGACGAGGACGACGTTGACCACCTGCAGGGAGCTGGTCGGCAGCTCGGCGACCAGCTCCCCCCGGTACTGCGTCGTGTTCGCGCCCGAACCGTTCGGGTCGACCACGCTGATCACGGCATCGGGGTCACTCAGCGTGGCGTAGCTGCCGACGTCGGGACGGATGACCTCCCAGCCGGAAGTCGAGTGCGCGATCAGCTCGACCTTGCCGACGGCCGCCTTTCGAAGCCGCCAGCGGTCGATCGACTCCCCGCCTACCTTGTCGGGCAGGACGATCGCGTCACCGGTCTGCGGCGTCACGGTCAGCCCCGCAGCCGGTTCGAACTCCAGGTACCCGTTCCCGGGCGCACCCGTGCCGGTGAGCAACACGCGCAGCTGCTGCGTGACCGAGTTCGTAGCGAGCGTGGTGTGCGGGTAGTAGAAGTGCAGGATCTGGTTGGTCGACAGATCGCCGACCTTCGCCGCGCCGTACGCACCCCACTGCGACATCCCGTGGCCGTGACCGAACCCGTGTCCCTGGATCGTGTATGTCCCATTTGGCGGGACCGGGTAGGTCTCGTTTCGCTCCGGCGACGACGCCGCGCCGACCGCCACCAGACCTGCACCCGAGGCGCTCACAACGAGCGCCAACAGCGCTGGGAGCCGTGATCTGAGCACAATCAACCGTAGGCACATCCGCAGCCGCAACCGTCAACCGACAGGCCGGATCGCACGTCTTTAGGAATGGTTCAGCAAGCGCGCCATATGATCAACAGTCGCTGATCGGGTCATGGCGACCTGTATGAAGGAGCCTCCCGCTTGACTACGCCCCCGGACACTGGGGACGCGACGCCCACCTTCACGTCGGCGCCACACCGTCCTACGTGGCAGCGGGTCCTGCGGTGGACGGCTGCCGGGCTCGCCGTGATCGTGCTGCTGGCGACCGCCTTCGTGGTCGGTGACTACTTCTACATCAAGAGCAAGATCGTCACCGAACCGATCCACCGCACGGCGCCGGCGCCGCCGAAGCTGGTCGCCAAGGCCGAGAACTTCGTGCTAATCGGGTCCGATACTCGCGCCGGCGCGAACGGCTCCGGTACCGGTGGCGCCAAGATCGCCGGTGCGCGGTCGGACACGACCATGATCCTTCACATCTCGGCTGGGGCATCGGGCGCGACGCTGGTCAGCATTCCGCGCGACTCGTACGTGCAGATCCCGGCCTGCGTCGTCGGCCCGAACGGGCAGCGGTCCGCCCCGGAGATGAACAAGTTCAACGCGGCGTACTCGATCGGTGGCGAGTACGACAACAAGTACGCCGCCAGTTGCACGATCGACACGATCGAGTCGCTCACCGGATTGCACATCGACCACTACGCGGTGGTCGACTTCATCGGCTTCGAGCACGTCGTCGAGAAGCTCGGCGGCGTGAAGATGTGCGTCGCCCACCGGCTCTACGACCCGGTCGTCAACGAAGGTGGTGGCGCCTACCACGGCAGCGGGCTCGACCTGCCGGCGGGAAAGCACGTCGAGATCAACGGGACGCAAGCGCTGGCACTGATGCGGGCACGGTACGCCCTCGATGGCGGTGGCGACCTGCCCCGGATCAAACGCCAGCAGGAGTTCGCGGCGGCGATGATCCGCAAGGCGACCAGCACCAGCCTCCTCGGCGACCCGCTCAAGCTGCAGGGCTTCCTCACGACGGCCGCGAGCTCCCTCACGACCGACGGCTTCGGCCTGGGCACGATGCGCAAGCTGGCGAGTGCGTTGCGCGACGTCGGCGCCGGCGGCGTGCACCTGCTGACCGTGCCGAACCTCACCGACCAACCTGGACTCCCGTACGGCGACGTGGCGTGGGATCCGGCCAAGGCGCCGGCGCTGTGGACGGCGCTCCGTCACGACCGTCCCATCCCGGGTCTGGCGTCGCCGTCGCCGTCACCGTCGGCGACGCCCACTACGACGCCGACCCCGACCGGACCGCCGCTGACGATCTCACCAAGCGGGATCTACGTGGCCGTCCAGAACGGCGCGGGGACGCCCGGGCTCGCGCACACCGTGGCCGACCAGCTGACCGCGCAGGGCTACCACGTCGTCAGCATCGGCGACGCCGACAAGGACACCTACACCCGCACCCTCGTGAAGTACGGCGGCACGAAGGTCGAGTCCTCCCAGACGGTTGCCGCGGCGTTCCCCGGCTCCAAGCGGGTGGCCGATCCGACGGCGGGCTCGACCATCACCGTCGTCGTGGGCAGCGACTTCACCAAGGTCGAGCCGGTCACCGTCTCCACCACCACAACCACACCGACTCCGAGCCCGTCACCGACGATCGCCTCGATCTCGGCCGCCGAGCCTGGCTGTCTCGACTGAACGAGCGGTCGGCTTACTCCGCGGCCGAGCGCCGCGCGGTCAGGAACCCGGCAGCCCAGGACATGTGCATCGTCACGAGGACCAACGGCTCGATGACTCGGGCCCGAACCGGCAGGCCACGCCCGACTGCGGCGGCGCCGCCGACGACGAGAACGAGATAGCCGAGCGGAAGGGTCAACCCCCAGAGCGTCACGAACGTTGACACAACGATCCCCGCGATCACACCCAGCAGCGCCGTGGGAGGTGCGAGATAGCGAAGGTTCACCGAGCCCTTGTGGGTTCGCACCACGTGCCGCCGGCCTCGCCCATAATGGAAGTACTGGCTGGCGAGGGCACGCAGCGTGCCCCGGGGCCGGTACGAGACCGACAGGGTCGGCGAGAACCAGACCAGCCCGCCCGTCTCGCGGAGGCGGTAGTTCATCTCCCAGTCCTGCGCTCGCACGAAGGCCTCGTCGTACCCGCCGACGCGATCAAGCGCCTCGCGTCGGAACACCCCCAGATACACCGTGTCGGCCGGGCCCTCCGACCCGCCGACGTGGAACGGCGCGTTGCCCACTCCGATCTTGCTCGTCATCGCGTGGGCAACCGCCTGCTCGAAGTCGCTGACCCCCCGCGCCGACATCAGACCGCCGACGTTGTCCGCGCCGGTCCGGTCGAGCAGCTCGACGGCACGCCGGAGATACCCCGGTGGCAACAACGAGTGGCCGTCCACCCGGGCGACCACAGGATGGTGGCTCGCCGCGATCGCCAGGTTCAGCGCGTTCGGAGTACGGCCGGTCGGGCTGGGCACCGTCCGCACCCGGGGGTCGGAACGTCCCAGCTCCGCCGCGACCTGGTTCGTCTTGTCCCGCGACGGGCCCAGCGCGAGCACGACCTCCACCTCGCCGGGATAGTCCTGCGCGAGGATCGCGCGCACCGCGGCCCGCAGGTGGCGCTCCTCGTTCAGCACCGGCATGACCACCGAGACGCCTGGCCAGGTCGGGGTCGCGCTCCGCGCGCCGGCAGCCTCAGTCATCGCGCGGCACGTTACCGCGTGGCATGCCGGGACACGGCCACGGCCGCCCTAGCATCGAAGCGCGGTTCGTCCGCCAAAGTCGCGACCGTCGGAGGTTCGTCACCGTGACCGAACCCCCGGGTGGTCAGCCGGGCGCTCGGCGGCAGCTTCCTCCCGAGCTGGATCCGCGGCGTCCTGCCGGCAGCCGCCCGCCGAAGAGCCCACGCACCCGCGTCGCGGCGCCCTCCACTGCGTCGGACGAGCACCGACGGTGGGGGCCCCGCTGGCTGCGGCGCTGGAGCCGTCGCCGGCTGGTCAGCACCGTTGCCGGGGGAATGGCCGTCCTGCTGGTCGTGGTCGTGGGCGGCGGCTGGCTGACGATCTCCTCGATCCTCGGCAACATCAAGCACATCAACCCGTTCTGCCACTCCTGCGATCGTCCAGGAGGGGGAGCCATCGGCGATCTCAACATCCTGATCGTCGGCTCGGACAGCCGAGCCGGCCTGACGAAGGCTGAGCAGAAGCAGCTGCACGTGGGGCATGACCCGGGTCAGCGCTCTGACACGATGATCCTGCTGCACATCCCGGACGGCGGCGGCAAGGCGTACATGGTGAGCCTGCCGCGCGACTCCTACGTGAAGATCCCCGCGCACAAGTCCGGCGGCGAACTGGTGCCCGCGCAGATGAACAAGCTCAACGCGGCGTACTCCCTCGGCGGCGCGAAGCTCACGATCAAGACGGTCGAGGCCAACACCCACGTCCGGATCGACCACTACATCGAGATCAACTTCTACGGCTTCGTGAAGATGGTGAACTCACTTGGCGGAGTGAGCATCTGCAGCCCGGTGGCGATCAACGACCCGGTGCGCCCCGACCCTTCGGGGACCGGCTACATCGGCAGCGGTCTCGTGCTGCCCAAGGGTGACAGCCACCTCGACGGCAACACTGCGCTGGAGTATGTCCGGGCCCGCGAGTTCGATCCCGCGCACGGTGACCTCGGCCGGATCCAGCGCCAGCAGAAGTTCATGGCGGCCATGCTCAACAAGGCGGAGAGCACCGGAGTCCTGATCGACCTGCCGAAGCTCTACGGCTTCCTCAAGGCGGTGGCGAGCTCGCTCACGACCGACGACGGTCTCGGTACGTCGCAGATGCTCCGGCTGGCGAAGTCGCTGCACTCGATGTCGCCGAAGAACGTCGATCTGCTCACGGTCCCACTGTCGAACACGGCGTACGCGACGTCCGTCGGGTCCGCCGTGCTTTGGGATCCCGTGCTGTCGAAGCGGCTGTGGCACGACTTCACCGCGGACAAGCCGATCACCAACGTCGTACCGCCGCACAAGGTCACCATCCCGCCGGGCAACATCGCGGTGCGGGTGCTCAACGCCACGACGACGAACGGCCTCGCCGGGCGCGCCGCCGCCGACCTGTCCCGGCTCGGGTTCGGGATCAGGGGCACCGGCAACGCTCCGAAGGGCTCGAGTGCAACCGACACCGTCGTCCGCTACGGACCGACCCGCGCCGACTCCGCGAAGACCGTGCTGGCCGCGGTCACCGGATCGACCGGTCAGGAAGTGGACTCTCTCGGCGACAAGATCCAGCTGCTCGTCGGCTCGACGTACGAGGGCGTCAAGCCGGTGAAGCTAGCCTCTTCATCCCAGCCAACCGTCACGACAGGGGCTTCCAACCCATGCAGCTAGGCCGCTTCTCCGCCTCGTTGACCGCAGTTCTCACGGCGGGCGCGCTCGCCGTCGCGGGCTGCTCGAGCACCTCCTCCGGCTCGGCGACCCCCAAGCCGTCGACCTCCAACGAGGCAGCGGCCGCTCCGGTGTGCCCGCTGACCGGGCTGCCTGAAGCGGCCGGTCAGCGCGCCGACCGGGTGGCCCTCGCGGTGAAGATCGACAACATCGCGCCGGCACTGCCACAGGCGGGCATCAACAACGCCGACGTCGTGATCGAGGAGCTCGTCGAAGGCGGCCTCACCCGGCTGATGGCGATCTTCCAGTGCAGCAAGGCACCCGAGGTCGGACCGATTCGCTCAGCACGCATCTCCGATGCCGACCTGCTCGCACTGCTGCACGGGAGCGTTCTCGGCTACTCCGGGGCCAACTCGAAGGACATGCCGCCGATCCGCGAGCACAGCGGCGCGGCGCTCGTCTCCTACGACCACACTCCGCAGTTCTTCCAGCTGAGCTCCAGCCGGCCCGCGCCGCACAACGTCTTCTCCTCGACGGGCACGTTGCTGCGCGCCGGCCTCGACCTGCAGCCGAAGCTCGACGCGCCGCCGCCGATGTTCACCTACGGTTCGCTCGACCCGTCGGCCCGGCGGGCAAAGCGCGTCTACATGTCCTGGCCGGCGGCGAGCGCGATGTGGACCTGGTCGAAGAACGCCTGGCTGCGCACCCAGGGCGGCAGTCCCGACATCCTGGCCAGCGGCCAGCGGATCAGCGCCACCAACGTCGTCATCCTCGGCGTGAACATCGCCAGCACCGGGCTGCACGACGTACTCGGAGCGCCGTCTCCGCTGGACGTGACAATCGGGTCGAATCCGGCATGGGTGCTGCGAGACGGGAAGATGATCCGCGGCACGTGGACCCGCAAGAGCATCGACGACCAGTTCACGCTGACGAACAAGCAGGGCGGCGTGATCGCGCTCGCGCCGGGTCGTACCTGGGTCGAGCTGCTCCCGACACCGCGTAAGCCAAGTCGCCCCTGACCGTCACCGCCTTCGCGGCGCGTCGTTGATTCGGGTGTTGGATCACCGGATCTTTGCCCACGGAGGCCTCGATGCTCGACTCTTCGCGCACCGTCACGACCCGTCTGATGCTCACGGTGAGTGCGGCAACCGGTGACGCCCGGCTCGAGGCGGAGCTGCGTTACGACCTCAGCGACCCGCTGGCGGTGTCCCTCGCGATCGGCACACAGTGCGATGAGCCCGTGGTGTGGGTCTTCGCCCGCGACCTGCTCGCCGCCGGTATCGCAGGTCCGTCCGGCGAAGGCGACATCACGATCGAGCCGGCCGTCGCCGACGGCGAGCAGGAGATCCGCATCACCCTCGCGACCGACTGCCTGGCCACCCTCCTGGCACCGCGCGGCCGAGTCGCCGAGTTTCTCATCGAGACCTTCACACGGGTGCCCTCCGGCAGCGAGTTCGACGCTGTCGACTTCGACGCCGAGATCGCCGCGTTGCTGGCCTGAGCTACATCCGCTCGGCTTGGTGGCGGGCGGCGAGGTCCTTGACGTTGCGCGGCAACCGGCCGCTGGCGAGGTCCGCGACAGTCACGTTCTCGAGCACCTCGCGCAGGCTGCCCCGGACCGCCATCCAGACATCCCGCAGGGCCTCGGCGGCGCCCGGGTAGCTCAGTTCGGTGAGACTGAGGTCGCGCACGTTCGCGAGCGGGCCGTCGACGGCGCGGATGACGTCGGCGAGTGAGATCTCCGCCGCCGGTCGAGACAGCAGGTAGCCACCTTCACGGCCTCGCTGGCTTCGCACCAGCTGCGAGTTGCGCAGCTCTCGCAGGATGCCGAGCAGGAAGTTGAGGGGGATGTCCTGCGCGACGGCAATGTGCTCGGCCTTGACCGCGCCGTCAGCGCCCCCAGCGGCAAGCTCGGCCATCGCCCGGACCGCGTAGTCAGACTTCGCCGAGATCCGCACACGTGGAAGTCTCCCCTACGACGGTGCGGATCGATGGGATCAGTGCCGGCGCCGGATCAGGAGCAGGCCGATCACGGCAACGGCCAGGGCACCGGCGAGCACCGCCGGACGGGGCTTGTGCTCCTGGACAGCGGTCACGTCCGAGGCAACCTGCTCCCGGACCGCACGCGCACCGCGGGTCGCCGCGCGGCGAGGGTTGATCCGGCCGGTGATCGCGTCGATCGCGTCGGCGAGCTCGGCGCGGGTCTGTTCGATCTCGCGAACGATGACCTCGGGCTTTCGAGTGGTGGGCACGGAGTCCTCCCCGTCGGCGTCAGGGTCATCCTGCCCCGCTGGGCCGTGGTTACGCCACCCCGCGCTACGTTCGGCGCATGCCTCTCGAAGCCGGCGACACCGCCCCCGCCTTCACCTTGCTCGACGACACGGAGCACAAGCACAGTCTCAAGGACTTCAAAGGCCGCAATCTGGTCATCTACTTCTACCCGGCGGCACTCACGCCCGGCTGCACCAAGCAGGCCTGCGACTTCCGCGACAATCTGAAGCTGCTCGACGGCTCCGACTACGCCGTCGTCGGCATCTCACCCGACAAGCCGGCGAAGCTCGCGAAGTTCCGGGAGACGCACGACCTGACCTTCCCGCTGCTGTCCGATCCCGACAAGAAGGTGCTCGAGGCCTACGGCGCGTGGGGCGAGAAGACGATGTACGGCAAGAAGGTGACCGGCGTGATCCGCTCGACGTTCATCGTCGACCCGAAGGGCAAGATCTCGCGCGCGATGTACAACGTGAAGGCAACCGGTCACGTCGCAAAGCTGCTCCGCGACCTAGGTCTGGAGTGAGCGCTAGCAATGCCACATTGCCCGCGTGATTTGGGTGTTTCGGGGCTGATTTCTGTAGGCAATGCCACATTGCCTCTACCGCTTTCGCAGATTGCGCGCCACTGACTTCACGAGCGACGGGTCGGTCCAGAGCACCGAGGCCGCCCACCTGGCGCTGAACTCGCTGGCGAAGACCGCCGCGGCCTGGCCGGACGTCAGCGCGTCCATCCGGCGGATCACGCGGTCCCAGTCTGCGTCGCCGAACCTGCAGATCCGCTCGTTGATGGCGTAGGAGACCTTGAGGTTGCGGCCGGTTTGCTTGCGCCACTGCTTCGGATAGGCCGCCAGACCGCGCGGGGTGTAGTCCCCACCCGCGCCGACAATCGCCTTGCCCGCCGTACGCCCGGCGGTGATCGCGTAGCGGATGCCCTCGCCCAGCAGCGTCGAGCCCTGCCCGCCCGCATCACCGGTCACCACGAGTCCGTCGCCCACCAACGTCGCAGCGTCAGGCCGCAGCACCGGCATCAGCCCGCTGTGCATCTCCAGCGGACCGGCGACCGCGCCCGCGCCGGCGAGCGGGGCGAACTCCTTGCGCAACCGCTCGAGCAGCTCGCGCGGCTCGGCATCGCTGTCCGGACGGACCAGCCCCACCCCGAGTCGCACCCGGCCGTCGCCGCACGGAAACGCCCAGCCGTACCCGCCGGGGGCGACGTCGTCGCCAAGCCAGAACACGACCTCCTCCTGGTCGTACCCGGGCGCGTGCAGCTCGAGCTCCATCCCCACCGCGCTGCGCTCGTTGCCGGGACGCAGACCTGCCTCACGAGCGATGAAACCGGTGTGTCCACTCGCATCGACGACGACCCGCGCGGACAGGTCGTAGCGGCCGCGGAAGGGGTCGCGCACGCTGACGCCCCGACCCTGTGAGGTCAGGCCGTCGACGTGCGCCTTGAGCCGGATCTCCGCCCCCGCCTCAACGGCCTGCTGCGCCAACCACTGATAGGTGCCGCGCACGTCGATCACGCACCCGACCGCGCGCCGGTAGGTCTTGGTCGCGCTTGTCGTCGGGCCGATCACGCGGATTCGGTGAACCGGGTGGTAGCAGCGTTTGGGCACCCCGAGTGCCCGCAGCGGCTTCACGAAGCTGCCGCCACTCGTCCGGACCGGCTCGCCGATCGCATGTCCCCGCTCGAGGACGACCGTGTGAAGCCCACCGCGGGCGGCCTCCGCGGCGGCGGCAAGGCCTGCCGGCCCGCCACCGACCACCGCGACGTCGACATCGGGTACGGCGAAGGTGGGCACCACACCACGATGTCATCCCGCTCCAACGCGGCCGACCCGGCGTCGCGCAGTAGGGTGCGTCCCTGACCGGACCGCATCCGATCGCGCCGCGAGGCGCTGACCTTGGGGGCACTTTGCGACACAGCTCGTCACGTTCTCCGGTTGCGTTGATCATGACCGTGGCTGCGGTCGGCGCCGCCCTCGCCGGCTGCGGTGGTGGCAGTAGCGGCGGCGGGGCTGCCAGCGGAGCGGCCCTGACCCGAGCCCAGATCATCGAGCAGGCGAACACGATCTGCGCGGCGGAGGAGACGGCGGGCGAGAAGATCCCGACGCCAGATGACATCCAGGACGCCAAGCAGGCCGCGGCGTACTTCGACCAGGTCGATCCCCTCATCTCGAGCACCACCGACAAGCTCGCCGCCCTGCAGCCGGACAGCGAGGTCGCCGGCGACTGGAACGCGTTCATCTCGCTGCGCAAGAGCTTCACGGCGAAGATGCATGCGATTCGCGACAAGGCGGATGCCGCGGACCGCTCCGGTCTGCAGGATCTGCAGAACCTCTCAACCGATGACCTGGCGGCGGCCGCCGACAAGGTCGGCGCGAAGACCTGCAACGAGAGCTAGCGAGCGCACCGGTTCCCGTCGACCCGGTTCGGCCGAGCCGAGTGGGGTCGGCGGGATTCGAACCCGCACTGGCGTGCTCCTAAGGCACGTGCCTCTGCCGTTGGGCTACGACCCCGTTGGGCGCCATTGTTTCAGGGAAGCAGTTCGGGCGCCTAAGGTCATCCGCCCGGAAAGCCGAGAAGGAAGTACATGGGACGTGCCGTTGTCACGGGAGGCGCCGGCTTTCTCGGGTCACATCTGTGCGAGCGGCTGCTCGACGACGGCGAAGAGGTCGTCTGCCTCGACAACTTCTTGACCGGATCGCCCCGGAACGTCGAGCACCTGCTCAACCGGCCGGGCTTCCAGCTGATCCAGGTCGACGTCACCGATTACGTCCACGTTCCCGGCCCAGTGGACTACGTCCTGCACTTCGCCTCTCCCGCGTCCCCGATCGACTACCTGCAGCTTCCGATCGAGACCCTGAAGGTCGGTTCGATCGGCACCCTGCACACCCTCGGCATGGCGAAGGAGAAGCAGGCTCGCTATCTGCTCGCCTCCACGTCGGAGACCTACGGCGACCCGAAGGTGCACCCGCAGCCCGAGACCTACTGGGGTCACGTCAACCCGGTGGGACCCCGTGGCGTCTACGACGAAGCCAAGCGCTTCGCCGAGGCGATGACGATGGCCTACCGCCGCTACCACGACGTCGACACCGCGATCGTTCGCATCTTCAACACGGCCGGTCCCAGGATGCGACCGAACGACGGGCGGGCAATCCCGACCTTCGTTCGCCAGGCGCTTCGCAGCGAGCCGATCACGGTCGCTGGAGACGGCAGCCAAACCCGCTCGATCCAGTACGTCGACGACCTCGTGGAAGGCGTGACGCGGCTACTGCGTTCCGGCCACTCCGGCCCGATGAACATCGGAAACCCGCACGAGGTGTCGATGCTGGAGCTCGCTGAGGCCGTTCGCGACCTCTGCGGCTCATCGAGCGAGATCACCTTCATCCCCCGACCTGAAGACGATCCGACGATCCGCCAGCCCGACATCTCACTCGCGAAGACTGAGCTGGGCTGGGAACCCACGGTCGGGCTGTTCGAAGGATTGAAGCTCACGATCGCCTACTTTCGCGAACACCCCGAAGTCCTCGGAGCCTGACTGCGCGGACCGCGAGGCGATCGCTAGCCGAGCAGGTCGGACAGGAGCGGCGCCAGGGCCCGGAACGCCTTGCCGCGGTGGCTGATCGCGTCCTTCTCCTCGGGCGCCATCTCCGCGGTGGTGCGGCTCTCACCGTCGGGAACGAAGATCGGGTCGTAGCCGAAGCCGTTGGTTCCCCGCCCCTCACGAAGCAGCGAGCCGGTGAGCTCTTGCTCGACCACGACCTCGCGACCATCGGGCGCCGCCGCGGCGGCGGCGCAGACGAAGGCGGCGCCACGACGCCCATCCGGGACATCGGCGATCTGGCCGAGCACCAGCTCCAGGTTCGCCGAGTCGTCGCCGTGCCGGCCGCTCCATCGCGCCGAGAGCACTCCCGGCATGCCGTTGAGGGCGTCGACGGTCAGGCCGCTGTCGTCGGCGATCGCCACCAGACCGCTGACTCTTGCGACCTCGCGCGCCTTGATCATGGCGTTCTCGGCGAAGGTGGCGCCGGTCTCCGCGATCTCGCCCGCGTCGGGAACCTCGTCGAGGCCGACGAGCTCCACGTCGTACGGCGCGAGGATACGGCGGAGCTCGGCCAGCTTGCCGGGGTTGCGGGTGGCCAGAACGATCTTGGCGGTCACCGTGCGGTCATCTCGCGAGCGCCTGCTCCTGCAGCTTGGTGAGATCGGCGCAGCCCTTGCCCGCGAGGTTCAGCAACGCGTCAAGCTCGTCACGATCGAACGGCGCGCCCTCCGCCGTGCCCTGCACTTCGACAAACCGGCCGTCGCCGGTACACACGACATTCATGTCGGTCTCGGCGGTGACGTCCTCGTCGTAGCACAGGTCGAGGCGCGGTGTGCCGTCGATGATGCCCACACTGACGGCTGACACGGACGAGACGAGGGGCTCGCCGGCGAGCGCGTTGCGCGACCGCAGGTACGACACCGCATCCGCGAGCGCGACGTACGCGCCTGTGATCGCGGCCGTGCGGGTGCCGCCGTCCGCCTGCAGCACGTCGCAGTCGATGACGATGGTGTTCTCGCCGAGCGCCTTGTAGTCGATCGCAGCGCGCAGCGAGCGCCCGACCAGACGCGAGATCTCGTGGGTGCGGCCACCGATCCGCCCCTTGACGGACTCGCGGTCGCTGCGGGTGTGCGTCGAGCGGGGCAGCATCGCGTACTCCGCGGTGACCCAGCCCAGACCGCTTCCCTTCCGCCAGCGCGGCACGCCTTCGGTGACCGAGGCGGCGCACAGCACCCGCGTCCGGCCGAACTCGACGAGCACCGATCCCTCCGCGTGGTCGAGCCAGTGGCGGGTGATGGTGACCGGACGCAGCGCGTCATCGGCCCGGCCGTCCGGCCGGTTGCTCGGACGCTGGGCAAGCGGGGAAACGTGTGTCGTCACTGCTGGAGTGTCCTCAGGGTCAGACGTCGTAGCTGTCGAGCGGTCGGGCCACGAGGACCTCCCCGTCATAGCTCCGCTGGGCTTCGGCGAGCGTACGTGCCGGGTCGCCCCACGGCACCAGATGGGTCAGCATCAGACGCTTCGCGCCTGCTCGCATCGCGTACTCGCCTGCCTGCAGGCCGGTGAGGTGGACACCGGGAGGGTTCGGCTCGCCGTCGAGGTACGACGCCTCGCAGAGGAACAGGTCCACGTCCCGAGCCAGTCCGACCAGCTCCTCGCATTCGCCGGTGTCGGCGCTGTACGCGACCGTCCGCCCACCGGCGCTGACCCGCATCGCATAGGTCTCGACCGGGTGGTTGACCAGGTGGAACGACACCTCGAACGGGCCGATCTGGCGCACGCCGTTCTCCGCCACCGGGTTGAACTCGTAGACCTCAGCCAACAGCTCGTGGACGTCCCGCGCATAAGCACCGACGATGCCCTCGTAGATCGTGGACGGGCCGTAGACGGGTAGCGGCGGCGGATTCCCGGCGGGGTGGTAACGACGGGCATAGGTGTAGGTGATCAGGTCGAGGAAGTGGTCGCCGTGCAGATGGCTGATCGCGACCGCGTCGAGCTCGAGCAGCCCGCAGACGTCCTGGAGCGCGCCGGTCGAACCGTTCCCGATGTCGAGCAGCAGCCGAAAGCCGTCGTGCTCGACCAGGTAGGACGAACAGCCGGAGTGCGGGCCCGGAAAGGTGCCGGACATGCCGACCACGGTGACCTTCATGCCCGGCTCAACTCACTGCCTGCGCACTCGATACCTCGCCGACCTCCGGCCCGAGGAATCGACGTCCCAGCCGCTCGAACGGCTCGGGGTCCCCGGTAGCGAGGAACCGATGCCGTGGCACGGTCTGATCGCTGCTGAACGCCCCGCGGGTCGCCAGCTCTCGATAGACGTCCTTTGCCGTCTCCTCCGCGCTCGACACGAGCGTCACCCCGTCCCCGACCACGTAGGAGATGACGCCGGTGAGCAGCGGGTAGTGGGTGCAGCCGAGCACCAGGGTGTCGCAGCCCGCGGCGACGATCGGCGCGAGGTAGCCCTCGGCAAGGGCAAGGAGCTCCGGACCGGTGGTCTCACCCCGCTCGACGAACTCGACGAACCGCGGGCAGGCGACCGACGTCAGCTCGATGTGTGGGGCCGCGGCGAACGCGTCGTCGTAGGCCTTGCTGCCGATCGTGGCCGAAGTGCCGATGACGCCGATCCGGCCATTGCGGGTGGCGGCGACCGCGCGTCGTACGGCGGGCTGGATCACCTCGATCACCGGGATGGAGTACCGCTCCCGCGCGTCCCGTAGGCAGGCCGCGCTGGCCGAGTTGCAGGCGATGACGAGCAGCTTGACCGCGTGGTGCTCGACGAGGCTGTCCATGACCTCGAGCGCGAGGGCGCGCACGTCCGCGATCCGCCGCGGTCCGTAGGGCCCGTTCGCGGTGTCGCCGACGTAGACGATCGACTCCGACGGCAGCTGGTCGAGCACTGCCCGTGCGACCGTGAGGCCCCCCACGCCGCTGTCGAAGATTCCGAGCGGCGCGTCCACAAGCGGAAATCTAGTCGCAACCCAAGGTTCACGTGGGGTCTGTGACCTGCGTCACCGATACTGACCGCGTGCGGTGGCGCTGGCTTGCCGCGGTCGCCGGAGTCGCGACCGCGATCTGGATCGGCGTCGAGGTGATCGGGATTCTCGCCACGATCGACGACCCGGAAGCTGCCTGGTCGCTATTTGGGTTGAACCCGAGCTACCGGGGCTGGCAGCTTTACGTCGCAGCGACTGGATGCCTGATGGTGGCACTCGTTCTCGCCACTCTCTCGGTCGCAACATTGGTGCGGCTGCGCCGCGTCGTGCCACTGACCTCACCGAGCCGCGGGCTACTCGGCCTGATCGGGCTAGTCCTCGGAAGCCTGATCACCGGCCCACTCGTCGCCGGCGGGACCGGCGCGGGCCTGCACCGGGTGTCCACCCACACCGCCGCCGCCCACCGAGCTGTCGCTGCAGCACAGCGTGCGCGCCTGCGGATCCTCGGCGACGCGACGCACCACCCCGTCGGGATCAATCACGGCACACCCGCGTCGGCCAGCCTGGCGGCGCCCCTGCTCAAGCCGTCTGATCTTGGTGCGGCCTGGGACTACTGGGGAGACCCGCCTGTGGCGCTTCGTCGTCCAGTCGCCTCACCTGGTGACGTGATTCCTGTCAGCAGAGCCAGGGCGTGGTACATCGCAGAATCGTGGACGGGCCATAGATGGCAGACCCACCAGGACATGGTCGAAGTCAGCAACCGGTTCGCGAGCCGAGCAACGGCGCGCCGAGCCTTGCGTGCGCGCATCTCGGGAGAGGTGGGTTGTCCGCCTCAGTTCACGTGCCCCCCGCCGCGGCAAACACATTGGAAGCGAAGCCGTGAACGCGGGGTAGAGGTCTGGCGCAGCATGAGTGCCGGTCCGGACGGGCTCGTCGGGTATCTCCTCCGCGGGCGCACCCTCATCTACGTCCGGTCGTTCGCGCCGAGACACGACTTTGCCGGGGCACGGAACCCCCAGCAAGTCCTCGACGCTGCCCTGCGAGCCTTCTCACGGGCCTAGGCCCAGAGCTGGCCTTCCAGCTTCTCGGTCGCCTCTTCCAGGGTGCCGCTGTATGCGCCGGTCGAGAGGTACTTCCAGCCGCCGTCCGCGACGATGAACGCGATGTCGGCGCGCTCCCCCGCCTTGACCGCCTTCGCGGCCTGACCGAGTGCGGCATGCAGGATCGCGCCGGTCGAGATACCGGCGAAGATGCCCTCTTCCTCGATCAGCTGACGAGTACGGCGCAGCGCATCCTCCGGCCCGACGGAGAAGCGAGTGTCGAGCACGGACGGGTCGTACAGCTCGGGGATGAACCCCTCATCGATGTTGCGCAGCCCGTAGACCAGCTCGCCGTAGCGCGGCTCGGCGGCAACGATCCTCACCCCCGGGACCTTCTCCCGCAGGAAGCGCCCGACGCCCATCAACGTGCCGGTCGTGCCGAGCCCCGCCACGAAGTGGGTGATCTCCGGCAGGTCGGCGAGCAGCTCCGGACCGGTCGTCTTGTAGTGCGCGTCGGCGTTCGCCGGGTTGCCGTACTGGTAGAGCATCACCCAGTCGGGGTTCTCGGCGGACAGCTTCTTGGCGACCGCTACGGCCTCGTTCGAGCCCCCTGCGGCCGGCGAGAGGCGGATCTCCGCGCCGAACATCTCCAGCAGCTGCCGACGCTCGATCGAGGTGTTCTCCGGCATCACGCAGATCAGCGAGTAGCCCTTGAGCTTGCAGACCATCGCGAGCGAGATCCCGGTGTTGCCACTGGTCGGCTCGAGCACCGTGCAGCCGGGAGCAAGCCTCCCCTCGGCCTCTGCACGCTCCACCATCTCGAAGGCCGGCCGGTCCTTCACCGAACCGGTCGGGTTGCGGTCCTCGAGCTTCGCCCAGAGCCGTACGTCGGGGGACGGCGAGAGGCTCGGCAGGCCGACCAGGGGCGTTCGGCCGAGCGACTCCAGCAGCGAGCCGTAACGCGTCATCGCGAGGAGTCGGACGGGTACGCGGACAAATCAGCCGCCGGCGACCGCGGGCAGGATCGTCACGACGTCGCCATCGGACAGCGGCGTCTGCGCCCCGCCGAGGAAGCGGACGTCCTCGTCGTTCAGGTACACGTTGACGAACCGGTTCAGCGAGCCGTCGTCGCCGACCAGGCGGCCGCGAAGCCCCTCGTAACGCGAGTCGAGGTCCGCGATCAGCTCCTGCAGCGTCGTGCCTTCGCCGGTCACAGCCTTCTCACCGCCGGTGTAGCTGCGCAGGATCGTCGGGATGCGTGCTTCAACTGCCATGGTCATATTTTCGCAACACCGCCGAACCGGCCGGGATTCCGCCCTCGCCGAACGCCATCAGCCCTCGATCTCGACCGGCTCTTCGGTGACCTCGCCGTCGAGGATGCGGAAGCTACGGAACTCGGCGGTGTCCGGGTCCCGCGTGGAGACCAGGACGTAATGGGCGCCCGGCTCGGCGGCCAACCCGATGTCGGTGCGGGAGGGATATGCCTCGGTCGCGGTGTGCGAGTGGTAGATCACCACCGGCTCCTCGTCGCGGTCGTCCATCTCGCGCCACACCCGCAGCTGTTCCATCGAGTCGAACCGGTAGAAGGTCGGCGACCGCTCTGCGTTCTGCATCTCGACGAGGCGCTCCGGCCGGTCGCTGCCGACCGGCCCGGCAATCACGCCACAGGCCTCGTCGGGATGGTCACGCCGAGCGTGATCGACGATCGCGGAGTGGAGCTCGCGGCGAATCCGAAGCACGCCGAGAGGTTAGTCGGACCCATGCCTATCTCGAGACCGCCCGGACGATCGCCTCCTGCAACCAGGTCACCCAGTCATAGACGCCGAGCTGCATGGAACGCGCTGAGTCCGGCTCCAGCTCCGCCCGCTCGCCATCCATGTCCTCGGTCACGTCCAGCGTCGTACCGAGAGCGAGCCGGACGTCGTTGATCGCGTACAGCCACTGCTGCGCTGCCACGTCGTCGAGCTCCAGCCGCGACTCCGTCCCCTTCCGGCCGCCCGGACTTGCGAGATCGTCGATCACCCGCTGCAGTCCGGCGCACTTCTGTGCGCGTAGGTCGCCGTCCATCAGCCGGCGGAACTCCCCGGCCGCCTCGTCATCGTCGCGGTAGGCGTCGGGAAGCAGCCGCACCAGCACCGGGTCGACCGGCGCCGCCACCTCTGCCGGCGGCATCGTCAGCAAGGCATCGATCGGGTCGTCAGCAGCTGCGACCGCATCCCCGCCGAGCAGCTGCTTGACCTGGCCCATGAGGCTCGCCAGCAGGACGACCTCCGGGTCGCTGAGACTCACACGTACGACGCCGCCGCGCCTGCGGACTGAACCCATGGGCGCCTAGTCCTGCTGCAGGGTGGCCCAGAGCCCCGCCGCGTGCAGCCGGGCGACGTCGTGCTCCATCTGCTCACGGCTGCCGTTCGACACGGCAGCCTTCCCCTTGTGATGGACGTCGAGCATCAGCGCGGTGGCCTTGGCCCTGCTGTAGCCGAACAGCTTCTGGAAGACCCAGGTGACATAGCTCATCAGGTTCACGGGGTCGTTCCACACGATCGTCACCCACGGCTTGTCCGGCTCCTCGGACTCGAAGACGTCCGGCGTCTTCGAGCGCTCGATCGTCGGTGCCGTCATAGGGACATCATCCGCCCGGCTCCGGCCGGCTCAAAACCGTTGGCACCCGCTCGTAGTGTCGAGTCGTGGGAAGCACGCCCAGCAGCGCGCGGATCTGGACCGCGCTCTGGGCGGTCTACATCCTGTGGGGCTCGACGTACCTGGCGATCCGGGTAGCGGTTCACCCGAGTCACGGCGCGCCGCTTCCGCCGCTCCTTCTCGCCGGCGCCCGCTTCACCCTGGCCGGGGTCGTGATGCTGGCCTTCACGGTTCGCCGCCCGGCACCCGACGGGGAGCCCGACCCGCTCGGCTGGAAGCAGTGGGGGGCTGCGGCGGTGATCGGGCTTGCGCTGCCGTTCGGCGGCAACGGCCTGGTGTCGGTCGCGGAAAAGCGGATTCCTTCCGGGGTCGCGGCCGTGGTCATCGCAACGGTGCCGATCTGGGCGGCGATCATCGCTGCGGTCCTCGGCCGTGAGCGCGCCACCCGCTACCACGTGGCCGGCCTCGGTCTCGGCTTCGTCGGTGTGGCCGCCCTGACGATCGGGTCCGGCGACGGACGAGCCAGCGGAGTCGGCATCTTGATCGTCCTCGTGGCGGCAATCAGCTGGGCGGGCGGATCGGTCTGGTCGCAGACCGCGCCGACGGTTCGCCGACCGCTGGTGATGACCGGAATGGAGATGGTGTGCGGCGGGGTCGCCTGCCTGCTCGCCGCCTCGGTCAGCGGGGAGTTCTCCGACCTTCAGCTTGCTGCGGTGAGCTACCGCGGCTGGCTGGCGTTCGGCTACCTCATCGTCGCGGGCTCGATGGTGGCGTACTCGGCTTACGTCTGGCTGCTCCACACGGCCCCGCTGTCCTTGGTGACGACGTATGCCTATGTCAACCCGGTCGTCGCCGTGACCCTGGGAGCGATCCTGCTCGGCGAGACGTTCACGATCCGCTCCGCGGTGGCGACGGTCGCGGTCGTGGTCGGCGTCGTGCTCATGCTGCGCCGGCCGCAACCGACGTCGTCGCCTGTCCCAGCCGGGGCGGTACCTGATGAAATCGCGGTGTGAAGCAGGCGAAGCCGGCTCCGTTGAAGGATGGTGGACGTGGGTGAGAGCACCGCGCTGCTCACCGACCAGTACGAGCTGACCATGGTCGACGCAGCGCTGCGCAGCGGCGCCGCCGACCGACGTTGCGTCTTCGAGGTCTTCGCCCGCTCGTTGCCGGGCCGCCGCCGGTACGCGATCGTTGCCGGGACCGGCCGACTGCTGGAAGCGCTGCCCACCTTCCGCTTCGACGACGACTCTCTCTCGTTCCTCGCCGGACGCGGGGTCGTCGACGCCGCGACCCGCGATTGGCTTGCGGCATACCGGTTCACCGGGACGATCGACGGCTACGCCGAAGGCGAGGTGTACCTCCCCGGTTCCCCCGTGTTGACCGTCGAAGGCACGTTCGCCGAATGCGTCGTGCTTGAGACCCTCGTGCTTTCGGTTCTCAACCACGACAGCGCGGTCGCCACCGCGGCCGCGCGCATGGTCTGCGCGGCGGGTGACCGGCCCTGCATCGAGATGGGCTCGCGCCGCACCCACGAGGAGGCGGCGACGGCAGCCGCGCGCGCCGCGTACGTCGCCGGCTTCGCCGCCACGTCCAATCTCGCAGCGGGACACCGATGGGACATCCCCACGACGGGCACTGCCGCGCACGCCTTCACCTTGCTGCACGACGATGAGCGCACCGCCTTCCAGGCGCAGGTCGGCGCCCTCGGCGTCGCCACCACGCTGCTGGTCGACACCTATGACGTCGAGGCCGGCATCCGCACCGCCGTCGAGGTGGCCGGCACATCGCTCGGCGCCATTCGGTTGGACTCCGGTGACTTGCCGACCCAGGCACGGGACGCGCGGCGGTTGCTCGACGAGCTCGGCGCCACCGAGACCCGGATCGTCGTGACGAGTGACCTCGATGAGCACGCGATCGCGGCGCTCGCCTCGGCCCCGGTCGACGGCTACGGGGTCGGTACGTCGGTGGCGACCGGCAGCGGGTCACCAACCGCCGGCTTCGTCTACAAGCTCGTTGCCCGCGAGAGCGCCGATGGGCAATGGGTCGCCGTCGAGAAGCTCTCCCCGGGCAAGCGGTCAAGCGGCGGCCGCAAGCACGCGTCGCGGCGGATCGATCGTGGCATCGCACGAGCCGAGGTCCTCCGCATCAGCGGAGCACCGCCGCCCAGTGATGCCGAGCGCCCGCTGCAACGGGCGCTGGTGCGAGGCGGCGAAGCCGTTGAGCCGTCAAGTCTCGAAGCCGCACGACAGCGCTGCCGCGACTCGATCGCCGAGCTGCCGCTCGAGGCGACGAAGCTGTCTGCGGGAAGCCCCGCCATCGAGACCGTCTACGAAAGGACCGATCCATGACCAGGGCGCTGGTTGTCGTGGACGTGCAGAACGACTTCTGCGAGGGCGGCTCGCTCGCTGTCACCGGCGGCGCCGGTGTCGCGGCCGGGATCAGCACGCTTCTCGCAACCGCGGCCTACCCGGTCGTCGCCGCCACGCGCGACGCCCATCGTGACCCCGGTGACCACTTCTCCGACCACCCCGACTACGTGGAGCACTGGCCGCCGCACTGCGTGATCGGCACCCCGGGTGCAGAGTTCCACCCCAACCTCGACACCCAGCGAATCGACGCGATCTTCGACAAGGGCGCGTTCGCGGCCGCTTACAGCGGCTTCGAGGGAGTGGACTCCGAGGGCACCTCACTCGCCGACTGGCTGCGTGTGCGCGACGTCGATGCGGTTGACGTCGTCGGCATCGCCACCGACCACTGCGTCCGTGCCACCGCTCTCGACGCCGCAGCCGCCGGCTTCACCACCACCGTCCTGCTCGACCACACGGCGGGGGTGGCGCCGGACAGCGTCGAGCGCGCAGTCGATGAGATGAGAGCCGCTGGCATCAGCCTTCACGGGCGGGTGCGGTCGGCTTGAGCTCCCGCCTCAGGACCTTGCCGGTCTCGTTGCGCGGCAACGAGTCGTGGAAGACGATCTCGCGGGGCACCTTGTAGTTCGCCAGCTGTTTCTTCACGTGCGCGCGGAGGTCGTCCGCCGTCGCGGATCGGCCGTCGCGCAACACGACATGGGCGACCAGCGCCTGGCCGAACCTCTCGTCCTCGACTCCGACGACCACGACGTCCGAGACCGCGGCGTGCTTGTGCAGCACGTCTTCGATCTCAGCCGGGAACACGTTCTCGCCGCCGGAGACGATCATGTCGTCGTCGCGGCCCTCGACGTAGAGCCGGCCGTCCTCGCCGATCCGCCCGAGGTCGCCGATCGAGGCGAGGGTGCCGAGCCGCGCCTTGTCCTCACCACTCGTGTAGCCCTCGAACGACATGCCGCTGCCGGCGAAGATGCGCCCCACCTCGCCCGGCGGTACGTCGCGGTTGTCGTCGTCGACGATCCGGACGGACACGCCGCGCAGCACCCGGCCCGCCGTCGTCGGCGCTTCGCGGAGGTCGGCCGGGCCGGCAACGCTGACGTAGGCGATCTCGGTCGAGCCGTACAAGCTGTAGAGCACGTCGCCGAACCGGTCCATGAACCGCGTCGCGAGCGTCGGAGCCAGCGCGGACCCCGACAGCGCGACGATCCGTAGCGAGCTGGTGTCGTAGTCGGCGTCCACATCGAGCATGCGCTGGCACATCACCGGCACAGCGGCAAGGGTGTCCGCCCCGTGCTCCTCGACCAGCGCCAGCGCGGCCGCCGGATCGAAGCGACGCCTCATGACCAGCGTGGAGCGCATCAGCATCGCGATCGTCACGTTCCCCCAGCCCCAGGCGTGGAACGCCGGTGCGGCCAGCACCGTGACCCCGCCGGCCCGGTAGGGAATCGCATCGAGCATCGCGATGCCACTGACCGCACTCGACAGCGCGCTCGGCGATCCTCGCGACGCGCCCTTCGGGCGTCCGGTCGTCCCGCTGGTCAGGATGACGTGACGCCCCTCCCGCCCCGGGGACGGGAGCTCCGGCGCGGGGGCCTCCCCGTGCGCGCCGACGAGGCCCGCGATGCTGTCGGCGCGGACGACGTCGCCACTCGTCCACGCCCACACCCGCGGCCGGTCGCCGCGGTGTTCCTCGACGATGTCCTCGAACTCGTCGTCCGCGATGACCGCTGCCGCGTTCTCGCTGTCGAGGACCTCGGCGAGCTGCGGGCCGGCGAAGCCGGTGTTGGCGTACAGCAGGTCGGCGCCGAGCTTCGCCACGGCCACCATCGAGACGATGAACGCCGATGAGTTGCGAGCCAGCAGCGCGACCGCATCCCCGCTCGCTACCCCGCGTTCCGCCAGAGCCGCGGCAACGACGCTGCTCCGACGGTCGATCTCGGCGAACGTCAACGACTCCCGCTCGTCGATGACGGCAATCCCGTCAGGGTCGCGCGCCGCGTTCGCGGCGTACATACCCGCCGGGTTCCGCCCCCAGTGCCGAAGCGCCGCGACCACGCCGACCATGCGGTCGGGACGGACGGGAGTGAGGAAGCCGAGCCGGTGCACCACTTTCGCGGTCGCCCAGCCGCCGCGAGCCACCCCGCCGGCGAGTGACGTCAGCCGATCTACGACCATCCCCAGACTCTCCCTGTTCCCCGAACCCCGATCCCGAGCCGGCCCGTCACGACGGCTCGATCCCCCACCGGCCTTGCCATTGCCCCGCGGGATCGAGATGGACCACCGCCTCGCCACTGGCGAGCGCGTTGGGTGGGGCCGTCATCGGCTCGACCCCGAGACCTCGACGCCTGCGGCTCGGGTCGGGCAGCGCGTCGCCGGTGAAGACCTCCAGGTACGGGTACGCCGCATCGACCCACACCGTCACCTCGTCGCCGTCCGGCGCGGTCAACCGCAGCCGGGCGAGCCCGTCGGCGTCACGCGACAGGTCGGTGTACGTGTGGTCGATCTCGAGGTCGCCCAGCCGCCGGGGCGAACGGAAGTCGTACGCCGTTCCCGCCACGCCCTCACGGCCGACCGGGATCTGCTGGTCCCCGGTGAGGATGCGCGTGGCGGCCGGGACCATCAGCAGCGCGTCGTCGATCGTGGGGGTCCCCGCAGTGATGTACGGGTGGAAGCCGGCAGCAACCGGCGCGGTCGAGTCGCTGTCGTTGCGGATGGTGGTGAGCACAGCCAGCCCGCGGTCCACTAGCGACCACGTGTTCGTGACGGTGAGCCGCCATGGATAGCCGGGCTGCGGCGCGCAGGTGCACGACAGCTGGACGGTGTCCTCGGTGTGGGTGACGAGATCCCAGACGAGCCAGCGCACCAAGCCGTGGATCGCGTTGTGCTGTTCCGGCTCGGTCAACGGCAGCTGCTGCTCGCTTCCCTCCCAGATCCATGTCCCGTCCTGGACGCGGTTGGGCCACGGGATCAGGGTCTGGCAGCGAGCACCGTCGCAGATCGCGTCCTCGGCGTACCCGTCCAGCACGTCGCGGCCGCCGGCCGCGTACGTCCGCAGACCACCACCGACCGCGACGGCGACGGCCTGCTGATCGCCGTGACGAATGACGTACTGCGCACCACTGGGTTGCATGTCTGTCCTAGTTCATCGTCGGGTCGATGGGGAAGTCCGCGACCGCACGAAGCGGCCACGGTTGGCGGCGCAGGACGGCCGACCACAGCAGGTCCGGGAAGTCGGCGAACGCATCTCCGGGCAATCGCTCGACCACGAACCACGCGCCTTCCTCGATCTCCCCCTCGAGCTGGCCGCTCGACCAGCCGGCGTACCCCGCGAACACCCGCAGCTCACTCAGTGATGCTGCGAGCAGCGCCGGGTCGTAGTCGAGATCCACCGTGACCAGTGGGCCGACCACCGGACGCCATGCCTCGGTCCTCAGATCGGTCGTCGCGGCACTCGCTTCGACGACACCCAGCGCGATCGCGACGTTGGGCTCGACCGGACCTCCGCTGAACAGCACCGCGGGCGCGCTTGCGATCTCAGCCACCGGTGGCACGACCTCGAGCAGCGACGCGTCGCCGGGACGGTTGAGGACCAGCCCGAGCGCGCCGTCGTCGTTGTGCTCGAGCATCGCAATTACGGTGCGGAAGAAGGCCGGCGACTCCAACGTCGGACTGGCGACGAGGAGCTTGCCCGCGAGACTCGGCTTCATGATGGCGCGCACCGCATCAGCGCACCGAGACCGGCAGCTGCGTCACGCCGCGAAGGTTGATCCGGCCGTTGTGAGTCACCTCACCGTCGAGGGTCAGCGCGGGGAACCGGCGGAACACACCGGCGATGGCGGCTCGGCCCTCGCGACGTGCCAGCGCGTTGCCGAGGCAGTGGTGGACACCACCACCGAACGACATGTGTTGCCTCGCGTTCGGACGGTCGAGCCGCACCCGGTTCGCGTCCGGACCGAAGACGGCTTCGTCGCGGTTGGACGACCCCAGGCTGGCGATGACGAACCGGCCTCTGGGCACGACGTGACCGTCGACGGTGTAGTCCTCGACCGTGACCCGGCGAGTGAGCTGGACCGGGCTGTCGAACCTCAGCAGCTCCTCGACCGCGTTGTCCTCGATCCCGACCTCGCGGCGCAGCAGGTCGGCCTGCTCCGGGTCGCGCAGCAACGCATACGCGCCGTTCCCGATCAGGTTCACGGTCGTCTCATGCCCGGCGACGTAGAGCAGGATGACCTGCGAGATGAGCTCCTCGTCCGTGAGGACGTCCTCGCCGTCGTGCACGTCGATCAGAGCAGTGAGCAGGTCGTCCCCTGGGTGCTCACGCTTCCATTCGATCGCCGCCGCGGTGCGATCCGCCATCTCGATCTCGGCAGCGACGATCGATCGCACGATCTCCGGGTCGGGTACCGGCTCGAGCGAGCGCACGATGGTCGCGGAGAGCTCGCGCAGTCTCGTGACATCGTCTTCCGGCATGCCGAGCATCGCCGAGATCACGGCGAACGGCAGTGGGAAGGCGAGCTCGTCGATCAGGTTGACCGAGCCCAGGTCCTCGATCCGGTCGAGGGCGTCCTCCACCAGCGTGTCGATCACCGGGCCGAGCCCCTCGACCGTCTTCGGGGTGAAGGCCTTCGCGACTAGCCGGCGCAGCCTGGTGTGATCGGGCGGGTCGCGGTCCAGCATCGAGAGCCCGCCGCCGCGCCGGCCGTGATCTGCCTCGCTGTAGATCTCGTCATAGACGTCCCGCAGCGGGCCGTGCTCGGTGACGTACCGGTCCTCGACGGACATCTTCGAGCGGAGCAGGTCGTCCACATCGCGATATCGCCAGAGCGCCCAGAACCCGTACTCGTGCTGCTCGACCGGGACGGCCGTTCGAAGGGCCGCGTAGTGCGGATAGGGGTCAACCGTGAAGCCAGGGTCAAACGGCTGGAACGACAGTGCTCCTGGCTCGGCAGAGCCGACAGCCGCCTGCGTCATATCCGAAAGGTATCCACTCACGGCGCCTGTCACTCACCGCATCAGTCGACCACTGATGGGAAGACGAGACCCTGCTCGGCGAGCTCGGCCTCGCCGAGACGGCGGGAGCGCGCGCTGTAGACGCCGGTGAACACCCCGAGGCCACCGAACGCGACAAACGCGATCACCGGCGACAGGGCGAGGAAGACACCGGTGCTGAGCGCCGCCGCCAGCACGATCCGCGCCGATGCCTCGAGGATCAGCCCGACCGCCCAGACCACGGTGATGACTCGGAAGACCCGACGAGCCTGGCTGATCTCCCAGAGCTCGTCGTACGCCGCCCGGCGGCGCAGGTCCTCGCCGGCGGACATCGCCTTCCCGATGTGGAACATCATCGGCCGATTGCCGAGGAGCGAGACCAGACATGCGACACCGAACGTGACGGTGAAGGCCGAGTCACGGACCTTCAGCACGAATGCGTTCCCGTGCATCAGCTCCGAGACGCCCACCCCGACAAGGAACCCGAAAAGAACGATCGCGCCGATCGGGTCGAGCCGCCGGGTGCGCACCCACTGCCACACGATCCATGCCGCGGGAAAGACACCCGCGATGATCAAAGCGCGTTGATCGCTCGACACGTGATGGCGCACCGTGTAGTAGACGGTGAGTGGAACGATCGCCCCGCCGATGACGCTGGGTACGAACGCTCGCGGTGACGGTGGACCCGGCTCCCACACTGCGCTTGCCACTTCCCTCGTCACCTGCTCCACGATCACGCCCGACGGCGCCCCCGGCAACGGGGGTTGGCAAGATGATCACGTGCCCGCCAAGGATCTCGTCTATCGCTACGGGACACGACTGCACAAGGTCCTGTACACGGCGACCGGCGGCAAGCTGTTCCATCGCGGTCGCGGCATGCCCATGGTCAAGCTCACGACGATCGGCCGGCGGACCGGTCAGCCGCGCACGATCATGGCGACCACCCCGTTGGTCATGGGCGACTCGCTCGTTCTCGTCGCGTCGTTCGGCGGCGACGACCGGGAACCGCAGTGGTGCCTGAACATCAGAGCCAACCCCGAGGTCGAGGTGACGCTCGAAGGCCGCACCCGCAAGATGCGGGCGCACGTCGCCGACCCGGCGGAACGGACCGACCTCTGGCCCAAGGTGTGCGAGACGGCCGGGTTCTACGACGACTACCAGAAGAAGACCAGCCGCGAGATCCCGGTCGTGGTGTTCGATCCGGCGTGAGGCCGCCGGCGGCACACCATCGGGTCAGGCAATGGTCGTGAGCCCGCCGTCCACCGCGATCGTCTGACCGGTGACGTAGCTCGCCGAGTCGCTGAGCAGGAACACAACGGTGGCCGCCACCTCCCAGGGCGTCCCCTGACGCCCGAGCGGGATGCGCGTGTCACCGCGAGAGGGCCGGCCAGCTGTCGCGAGCCGTCCGAGCGGTGTGTCGATCAATCCGGGCGCGACGACGTTGACCCGTCCACCGCTTCGCGCGGCCTCTCTCGCCGCCTGCCGCATCAGCCCGATCTGTGCCGCCTTCGACGCGTCGTAGGCCGGGATGCTGCTTCCGGGCCGCAGCCCCGCGATGGAGGAGATCAGCACCGACGAGGAGCCCTCCGCCATCACCGGCAAGGCCGCCTGCAGGGTGAGGAAGTGGGAACGTACGTTGACCGCGAAGACGATGTCCCACTCCTCGACCGTGGTGCCGGTGATCCACCGTCCGGCGCCGATCCCGACGTTGAGAACCAGACCATCGAGCCCGCCGAGAACTCCGGTCGCCCAGTTGACCGCGTCGGTACCGGCGCTGGGCTCAGCTGCGTCGCTCACCCGGTGGTAGGCGGCGGGTCCCTCCGCCGAGGCGAGCTCCGCGGTACGGCGCGCGGCGGCTTCGTCGATGTCCGTGACCGCCACCTCGGCGCCCTCACGTGCCGCCGCGATCGCGACAGCACGACCGTTGCCCGGCGGCGCGTCCGGGTCGCCGATGTCACGGGTGCCCCCGCCGAGGATGAGGATGCGTCGGCCGGCAAGGCTGCCGGTCACGACGCATCCCTCGGCGCGCGCCTGACGGGCTGCGAGCCGTCCGGCCACCCGGGGGTCTGCGCTTCCAGCGCAACTCCGGCGCTGTTGAGCAAACCGGACACCAGCCGGTAGTAGCCGGTCAGCACGACGAGCTCGAGCAACTGCGGCTCGGTCCACCGCGAGGCAAGCGCCTGCCAGGTGGCGGCCGAGACGACGTTGTCCGAGCAGATCTCGTCGACCATGTCGACGAGCGCACGGTCGGCATCGCTCCACCTCGGCGCGCCCGCCTCAGCGAGCGCAGCGATCTCGTCGTCGGTCAGTCCGGCGTCCCGTCCGATCAGCGTGTGCTGACCGAACTCGTACTCCGAGCCGGAGCGCCAGCCGGTTCGCAGAATCACGATCTCCCGCTCCCGCGACGGCAGCACGTCACCTCGCAGCAGATGCGTGCCGAGCGTGAGAAAGGCTTTGAACAGCTCGTGGTTGTGGTCGAGCGTCCGGAAGATGTTCAGGGTGGGTGCGTCGCCCTTCGCGGGCAGCGGGGCGATGCGCGGAGCAGCTGGTCCTTCGGTCACCGCTGCATCATGGCCTGCGGCGGGCGAATCATGACGGACCTACCAGCCGAGCGATGCGGGCGCCGCCGGTCGCATCCCCGCCGTCTCAGCCGCCGCCGTGAAGGCGCGCAGGCAGCTCACCAGCGTCGCCTGATCCGCCGTCGGGATCGCCCGAACCAGATCAGCGACCGCCGCGCGCCGCTTGACCACGACCTCGCCGACGAGTCGCTCGCCGGCCGGAGTCAGGCAGAGCACCACCTCGCGGCGGCTCGCCGGGTTCTCCGTCCGGCTGACGAGGTCACCGGCGACGAGCCGGTCGATGACACGCATTGCCGTCGATGCGTTCACGTCGAGCTCGGCCGCAAGCTTCGACAGGTTCGTCTGTCCGCGGTCGGCGAGCACCGCGAGAGTCCGAAACTGTGTGAGCGTCACGCGTTCGTTGACGTCCTCCACCGAGCGGGTGGAGATTCCGACCAACAGCCAAGACACCGCGAGAACGGCTGTCACGAAGTCGTCGGGCTCACCGTCCGCGGATGATCTTGCATCGTCGGCAGCCCCACCTGGGGTCGTCACGTGGCACCTCCCCGATGACCGCCCGCGGTCACGCCAGGGGTCTGGCGCGATTGGTCACCCGATCAGAGTGTGCCTGCCAGCGCGCTCTTGCGCTGCACCCCCTGCACCGGGACGGACGATTCCGCCCACCGCCGGATCCCGGATCCGCCCGACAGCGGCGCCCAGCAAGGCGGCGTTCGGGATCGCCAGCGGGCCTTGATCGGTCTCGATGGAGGAGTACACGAGGCCGATCGAGGTCATCACGCCGTCGAACGGGCCGTTGAGCGCCCCGGACCGCACCCGGACCCGGTCGCCGACCGTGAACGGGCGGGACACCAGCATCACGATGCCCGCCGCGACGTTGCTGAGCGGCTGCTGCGCGGCGATGCCGACCACAACTCCGGTGATCGCTCCGCCGAGCAGCAGACGATGCATCGAGATGTTCAGCAGTCCGAGCGTGACGACCAGGATGAGCAGGTACCCCACAAGACTGACCGCGAGCCGCACCGTCGCGGACGTGGCCGCTCCGCCGCGCAGCGCCGTCACCCGGGACGCCTCGCCGGCGGCCGACCGCACCGCGATCACACCGAAGATCGCGAACACCACCGCGAGCGCGATCGCGACGTACCGCCTGGTGGAATGCGCGTGCAGAGGGCCGAGCTTGCCGCTGACGATGACCGCGACGAGCGCAATCGCGCCGGTCCACATCGCCTGCCGGAAGTCGGGATGGAGCCGGCTTTCCATCGCCTCGACCGCCCGGATCGCCATCTCGCGCGGCCGCCGGCCCGGCTTCGGCCTGCCGATCAATCGTCCTCGCACCCACACTGCCCTGCCCACGATCGGCAGGTAGAACACGGATGCGAAGTTGATCTCCTGGGTAGGCATCGGGCGACATGAGCACAAACCTGCCTTCCGACACCATCGTCCCGCCGGCCCAGATCGACGTACGCCGGCTCCGCAGGGTCCTCGACGGCCGTTGGGCCGATGCTCGCGAGCAGGTCCGCGAGCTGCTTCGCGACCCGCGGCTGGCACCGCAACTCGGCCTGAGCCTGGACGAGCAGCGGCAGCGAACGCTCGACGGCCTCCTGGCGGTTGCCGGGACCGACGGGCCCAAGCTCATGTTCCCGAAGGAGTACGGCGGCCTCGACGAGGTCGGCGCCGGCGTCACCAGCTTCGAGACCCAGGCCCACGCCGACCTGTCGCTGCTGGTGAAGTGCGGCGTCCAGTTCGGGCTGTTCGGCGGCGCGATCCGGCATCTCGGCACCGCGGGCCACCACGAGCGCTACCTGCGTGAGGTCATGAACGCCGAGCTGTTGGGCTGCTTCGCCATGACCGAGACCGGACACGGCTCGGACGTGCAGTCGCTTCGTACCACCGCGACGTACGACCCGAGCACCGAGGAGTTCGTGATCCGCACGCCCGATGACGACGCCTCGAAGAACTACATCGGCAATGCGGCCCGGGACGGTCGGATGGCCGTGGTCTTCGCGCAGCTGGAGACCGGCGACGAGAGCCACGGTGTGCACGCGCTGATGGTCCCGATCCGCGATGCGAACGGCTTGACCGCAGCGGGGGTGCGGATCGCCGACGACGGGTTGAAGGCCGGTCTCAACGGCGTCGACAACGGGAGACTGTGGTTCGACAACGTGCGGGTGCCGCGCACCGCGTTGCTGGACCGGTTCGGGGCGGTCGAGCCGGACGGCACCTACAGCAGTCCGATCGACAACGTGAACCGCCGGTTCTTCACGATGCTCGGCACGTTGGTGCAGGGCCGGATCAGCATCTCGGGCTCGTCGCTGTCCGCGACCAAGAACGCGTTGACGATCGCTGTGCGATACGGCAACGAACGGCGGCAGTTCAAGGCCCCTGACGACGGACCGGAGATCGTCGTCCTCGACTACCTCGCTCACCAGCGCGTGTTGCTCCCCGCACTGGCCACGACGTACGCCCTGACCTTCGCGCAGGGCGAGCTGGTCGATGCGTTGCACGACGTCCAGACCGAGGCAGCCGACGAGCAGGCCCGCCGCCGGCTGGAGACGTTCGCGGCCGGTCTCAAGGCGACGTCGACGTGGCACGCCACCGCGACCATCCAGGCGTGTCGCGAGGCGTGCGGCGGCGCCGGCTACCTGGCCGAGAACCAGCTGGTCATGCTCAAGGCGGACACCGACGTGTTCACCACCTTCGAGGGCGACAACACCGTCCTCCTCCAGCTCGTGGCCAAGACCTTGCTCACGAACTACCAGGCGGAGTTCGGCGAGCTCGACACGATGGGCACCGCCAAGTTCGTCGCCGAGCAGGTGGCCGACATCGTCATAGAGCGCAGCGGGGCGCGAGGCATCGTGCAGCGGCTGATCGATGCCCTGCCCGGTACCTCGGACGACGAGACCAGCCTGCTCGACCGCGAGTACCAGATCTCGCTGCTCGCCTGGCGCGAGAAGCACGTCCTGGAGGGCGTGGCCCGACGGCTGCGAAAGGGATTCGAGAACGACGAAGACCTGTTCGAGGTCTTCAACTCTGCCCAGGACCACCTGCTGCTGGCGGCTCGCGCCCACATCGATGCCCGCGTCGTCGAGGCGTTCGACACCGCGATCTCGGGGGTGACGGATCCCTCGGTCGCCGCGCTCCTGCACCGCGTCTGCGATCTGCACGCGCTGTCGGTCATCGAGCGCGAGCGCGGCTGGTTCCTCGAGCACAACCGACTGACCGCGAGTCGGAGCAAGGCGGTCACCGCCGCCGTGAACGACCTGTGCCGCCAGCTCCGGCCGTACGCGGATCTGCTGATCGACGCCTTCGGCATTCCTGACGAGCTGATCACGGCGCCGATCGGGAAGCGCCGACATCGGGTTTGATTGACTTCTTGCCATGGGTGCCAAGGAATCGTTGATCGCCGTCGGGCTTGCGGTCGTGTTGGTCGTGGCCGTCGTCGACGCTGCCGCCGGCCACGACGACTCCTCGAGCCCGAGCCCGCAGCCGAGCAGCGAGGGCCTCGCGACGGCATCGGCGAGCGCCGCTCCCACCACCAGTGCACCCCTGCCGGGAGCGACCAAGCCCAAAGGTGGCGGCCATCGCCACCACGCCGGCGCTACGCCGCCGACCGCGACGCCCACCAGCCTGGCGACCTCCGCGGCGACCTCCGCTGCGCCCTCCGAACCGGAATCCTCCGCCCCCGCGCCGAGCCGGCACCCGGGATCGGCCACCGCGCTGCCGCCAGGGGTACTCGGCACGTTCACCTACGACACGACAGGCGGCGAGGGCACGAACATCCCGGGCACCACTCGCACGTTCCCGAAGCAGACCAAGATCAAGAACAAGCGCGAGGGCTGCGGGGTCTCCAGCACGTGGTCGCCGATCCCGCAGCACGTGCAGAAGCAGGTGCTGTGCCCCGGCAGCGACGGGATCAAGGTCACGTCATACGAGACGACGATCAGCTTCTACGGCGTGAGCAGCGGCGAGAACTTCACCTGCTCCGGCCCGTCGTACGTCTACCGGAACCACGTCTCCCCCGGTGACACCTGGAAGTTCAAGTGCAAGTCCCCCGACGCCGTGGCGGTGCAGACCACACGAGCTGTCGGGTACGACAAGATCAGCGTGGGCGGCACCTCCGTGCGCACGCTGCACGTGCACATCGTCGCGAAGCTCACCGGCGGCAGCAGCGGAACGTCCACGCAGGACGTCTGGATCGCCACGGACAAGCCCATCCTCGTGAAGGAGACCGGGAAGGTCGCGGCCAACCAGAAGAACGTGCGGTACAGCTCGAGCTACTCGTTGACGCTGACGAGCCTCTCGCCCAAGACCTGACGCTCCCGCGCCGGCAGTCGGATCAGGTTCACCGTGAAGATGCCGAGCGCCAGCCAGACCAGGCAGAAGCCGACAAGGCGACGCGCCGGTAACGGCTCGTGCCGTACCGCCACCCCGATCACGAACTGGATCGTGGGGGTGAGGTACTGCATGAGTCCCAGCCGCGACAGCGCGATCCGGGGCGCGGCGCCCGCGAAGAGCAGCAGCGGGACGACAGTGACGATGCCCGTACTGGCCAACAGCATCGCGTGCCCGGCACCATCGGTGGTGAACGTGCCGTCACCGTGTGCAGCCGACACGGCGAGGTAGACCGCCGCGACCGGCGCGAGCACCGCCGCCTCGACGACGAGGCCGTTCATCGGTGACACGCCGACGATCTTCTTCACCAGGCCGTAGGCGCCGAAGCTGGACGCCAGCACGAGGGCGATCCACGGCGGCCGGCCGGCTTCCGCGGTGAGCACGACCACACCGGCGGTGGCCACGCCCACGGCAAGCCACTGCATCGTGTGCAGCCGCTCTCGCAACACGAGGACGCCCAGCGCCACTGTGACGAGCGGATTGATGAAGTACCCGAGCGACGTCTCCACCACGTGACCGTGGTTGACACCCCAGATGTACACGCCCCAGTTGATCCCGATCAGCACGCCGGCGAGGGCCAGCAGCGACAGCGACCTCGCGTCTCGAGCCAGCGACCGCCACGCCGTCCGGCCGGCGATGGCGAGGAGCAGCACCGCGACGCTGAGGAGTGACCAGACGACGCGATGGGCGAGGATCTCTACCGAGTCGGCCGGCTCGAGAAGCGGCCAGTAGAGGGGAAACATCCCCCAGATGAGGTACGCCGCCAGGCCCATCGCCGTGCCGCGGCGTTCCTCGCTCACGTCCTCCGCCCGACCGCCCTGTCAGCGCCGGCTCGGCCGGCACCACCCGTCGCAGGCTATCGATCCGGCTACCGCGGCACGACGCGTTTTATCCGACGCTCGTCCGGCTACATCGCTGCTGTGGCGATCACCTCTAGCGGGCCGGCACCAACTGGGAGCATGATCACCAATGTGACCTCGACGTCTATCGAGCCCACCGCTCTGGGCGCCATCAGCCTCGGCCGCTGGCCCGACCTGGCGCCGCCGCGGGCCGCGCCGCTTCGAGCCGCCCTGGCGCGCGTCGTGATGCGCCGCGTCGCCCGCCGTGCCCAGTTGCGGGTCGATCTACCCGACGGCTCCCACCTCGGTCCGGATGAAGCTCCGCGGCTGACGGTCCACTCCCCGGACGGGTTCTTCACCCGTCTCGGGCGCGACGGCAAGATCGGCTTCGGCGAGGGATTCATGTCCGGGGACTGGGACGCTCCCGACCCGGCTGCCGTGATCGAGCCGCTCGCCCGCAACATCGACACGCTGGTTCCCCGCTGGCTGCAATGGGCGCGAGGCGTCTACGACGCGCGCCGGCCGGCCGACGAGGACAACGACCTCGCCGGGGCGCGCCGCAACATCCACCGCCACTACGACCTCTCCAACGATCTGTTCGCGCTGTTCCTCGACGAGACGATGACCTACTCCGCCGCGCTCTTCGATGACCCCTCACACGAGTCACTCGCCGTTGGGCAGCGCCGCAAGATCGACCGGCTGCTCGACGAGGCCTGCGTGACGCGAGGGAGCCGCGTGCTCGAGATCGGGACGGGCTGGGGTGAGCTCGCGATCCGCGCTGCCCGTCGCGGTGCGTCGGTGACCACCATCACTCTGTCAGAGGAGCAGGCAGCTCTCGCGATCGAGCGCGCGAAGGCGGCCGGCGTCGCCGGCCTGGTCGACGTACGGCTGTGCGACTACCGCGACATCGACGGGAAGTACGACGCGATAGTCAGCGTCGAGATGATCGAGGCCGTCGGCGAGCGCTGGTGGCCGACGTACTTCGAGGTGCTCGACCGAAGGCTGGCTGCGAACGGACGCGTTGGGCTACAGGCGATCGTGATGCCGCACCGGCGGATGCTCGCGGCTCGCCGGTCTCACACCTGGATTCACAAGTACATCTTTCCGGGCGGCATCATCCCGTCCGCCGAAGCGATCAAGGACATCGTCGCGCACCGCACCTCCCTTCAGATCACTGACGCGTTGCGCTTCGGCTCGTCGTACGCCGAGACGTTGCGACGCTGGCAGGAGCGCTTCGTCGCAGCCACCAGCGCGGTCGACGCGCTCGGCTTCGACGAGACCTTCCGGCGGATGTGGCGCTTCTACCTCGCGTACTGCGAAGGCGGGTTCCGGGCGGGCTATCTGGACGTGGTGCAGTTCACCATGAGACACGCCGCCGCTTCGGCGTGACCGACTTCGCGGGTAGTCGGTTCGCAACCGGGTTGGCGGTGACCGCCGCCGTCGACGTCGTCGTGTTTGCCGTGACCTGGGTCGTCGCGCAGCGGGTCCGCCGCTACAGCGTCATCGACGTCACGTGGGGCCTCGCGGTTCTCGCCATCACGGCGACCTCGTTCACCTGGTCGGCTGGCGCGCACGCCGACACGACCAGGCGCGTCCTTGTACTGAGCATGACAGCAGCTTGGGCGCTTCGGCTCGCGTGGCACATCGGCGCCCGCAACCGCGGTCACGGCGAGGATCCGCGTTACGCCGCCATCCTCGGCAAGGCCCGGGGCTCGGTGCCGCTGTACGCATTGCGTCGGGTGTTCCTCCCACAGGCCGTGATCGGCTTCGCCGTCTCGATGCCGCAGCAGGTCGCCATGTACCAGCGCGGCAGCCGTCCGGCCCTCGACGCGATCGGAGCCGTCGTCTTCGTCACCGGATTCGGCTTCGAGACGATCGCCGACGCACAGCTGGCGCGCTTCAGGCGCCAACGACGCAGCAACGACGAGGTGATGGACCGCGGCTTGTGGCGTTACAGCCGGCACCCGAACTACTTCGGTGAGTCACTGCTCTGGTTCGGGCTGTGGCTGCCGGCAGCCGGCGACTGGCGGGGACTGGCCACCGCGGTCTCGCCGCTCGTCGTCACCTTCCTCGTCGGGTTCGCGACGGGTAAGCCGATGCTCGAGAAGGGCATGGCGAAGCGCAAGCCCGCGTACGCCGCGTATACGGCACGGACCTCGGGATTCATCCCGCTTCCGCCGAAGCGAAGATGACCCGAGGGGTCGACCGACGAGCGATCAGCGCGCCATCCGCCAAGCAGGTCATTTTCTGACAATTCATTGTCAGAAGCTCGCCCGCGTGCAAGGTTCATGATCGTCGGGCCGCTTGGGTCCCGGCACAGAGGGAGGGTCTTGCTATGGGCATGTTCAAGGACATCCGCAGCATGCAGAAGACGGCCAAGGACATGGTGCCGCCGGAGCATCGAGGGATCGCGGGCGGGTTCCGCGCGCTGAAGGACACAGCCGCCATGGGCGCGCAGATGATGAACAACCTGCAGACGGCCAACGAGACGGCGGCTCGGCTGCGTACGACGGGTAAGCCGGGCACCGCAGTGGTGACGAGCGTTCAGCAGACCGGCACGTACGTCAACGAGAACCCACAGGTCCACCTCGCCTTGCAGGTGACGGTTGACGGCGCGACCTACCCCGCCGAGACGGACGCCATCATCCCGATGATCCAGATCCCGCAGGTCCAGCCCGGCGCGACGATCGCCGTACTCGTCGACCCGGCTGACCCGAACCTTCTGATGCTCGCCTGACGAGGACCACCTTCCGGCGGCAGGGATCCATGGCCGCGGCACGAACCACCGCTTGTGTCGACAGGACGCAGACGCTGGCTGGTGACTGCCGCGGCCCTCGCCCTGCTGGCCGCCCTGCCAGACCCAGGATTCGCAGCGACGAAGCAGGAGCCACCGGCGCACGTCGTCACGATCACCGTCCCGGCGCGGCACGGCGCCATCCCGCATCGCTGGCTGACCTATCCCGGACCGCCGCGCGCTGACGTGCTGCTGCCCGCCGGCTACGACCCGCATCGGCGCTACCGGCTGCTCATCTTGCTCAACGCGCTCGCCAATCGCTACGACAGCTACGTCCAGGACGGCATCGTCGCGAGGATCGAGGCCGCGAAGCTCGATGCCATCGTGGTCATGCCCGAAGGCGGCAACGGCTGGTACGCCGACTGGTGGCCGCAGGGAGGTCACGACCGGCCCACGTGGGAGACCTACGAGCTCGATGACGTGCTCCCCACGGTGCTCGCGCGGTTCCCGATCCTGCCCGGTCGGCGCAGTCACGCGATCGCGGGCTTCTCGATGGGCGGCCTCGGCGCGGTCTACCTCGCCGGCCGGTTGCCGGGGTTCTTCGGATCGGCGGCGAGCCTGTCCGGCTTCGTCGACACCCAGTACGTCGCGCCGATCAGCAACCCGCTGATGGCGGGGCTGTCCGGCGCTTCGCCGACTCGCGACGGGTTGAACCCGATCTACGGGCCGCCCGGCGGGTTCTATGCCGACGGCCACAACCCCACCCGGCTCGCCGCAAACCTGGAAGCGACCCGGGTCTTCGAAAGCACGGGGACCGGCGTACCGAGTGGCGCAGGTGTGGCGAACGCGACTGCTGGAGACCCGGCCGCCAGCGTCGCGGACGTCTACGGCTCGGTGCTCGAGTCGCTGATCATCGACGAGATGGCGAGCTCGTTCCATCGCGCGCTGGTGGCGGCGGGCGTCGACGTGACCTACCAGGTGCATCCCGGCGGCCACGATCTGCCGGACTTCTATCAGGAGTGGAACGCCTACCTGGCGTGGCATCCGTTCCGCCCGGTGCCGGCCCGGCCGAGGTCCTGGGTCAACGACACGGTCGCCGGCCACGGCAAGCTGTGGGACATCCGCTACCGCTTCGTGGCAGCACCGAACCGGGTGGTGCGATTCCGCCGTTCCGGGCCGACGCTGCGGGTCAGCGCGGCCGGCAGCCCCGTCACGATCAGGTTCCGCCGCCACTGCGCGCTCGAGATGCGAACTCCCGCGACCATCGATCTGTCCGGGCGCAGCTGCGAGTCCGCCGGTCGATAGCCTCCGCGCATGGGGTCGGACGGGGCCAGCCCAGCCGGCAGCGTGCCGCTTCTGCGCATGACCGGCGTCTCCAAGCAGTTCCGCCGCGGCCGTGAGCTCGTCACCGCGGTGAACGACATCGGCTTGGACGTCGTGGCCGGCGAGTTCGTCAGCGTCGTCGGCCCGAGCGGATCGGGCAAGTCGACCCTGTTGCATCTCGCCGGCGGGCTCGATCGTCCGGACTCCGGGACGGTGTGGGTCGACGGCCAGGACGTCGGCGCGCTGTCGGCCACCGGGCTCGCCCGGCTTCGCCGCCGCGAGGTGGGCTTCGTGTTCCAGTTCTTCCATCTGATCCCGAACCTCACGGTCACCGAGAACGTCGCACTTCCGCTCCTGCTCGACGGCGGTCGGTCCGGTGACGAGCGAGTCATGACGCTGGTCGAGCGGGTCGGCCTGGCGGCTCGCGCCAAGCACCTGCCCGGCGAGCTGTCCGGCGGCGAGATGCAGCGCGTGGCGATCGCCCGCGCACTGGTCAACCAACCGCGACTGATCCTGGCCGACGAGCCAACCGGAAACCTCGACCGCGCCACCGGCACCGAGATCCTCGCGGTGCTGGAGGAACAGGTCGCGCACGCGGGCGCCGCACTGTTGATGGTGACGCACGACAGCGCCGCCGCGGGCCGGGCCGCGCGAACGTTGCAGGTCGTCGACGGAACGCTGACGTCCAAGCGGCGAGCGTCGACGAAGCGGAGTTGAGGTGCTGCGCGTCGCGTACTGGCTGAACCTCCGGCAGCTACGACGTCGCCCGCTGCGCGCCGTACTAGCCGTGATCTCCATCGCCGCCGGCGCGTCGCTGGGGGTGTCGGTCGTCGTGATGACCTCGAGCGTGTCGACCACGCTGCACGACTTCGGCCGCCAGCTCGCCGGACCCGCACCGCTTCGAATCGTCGGCGCCACGTCCAACGGCGGCATCGACGAAAGCGTGGTCTCAGCGGTAGCCGGAACCCCGGGAGTCAAGACCGCCGTACCGCTGGTGCAGGTGGTGACGTACGCCGGGACCGCCGAGCAACCGCACGCCGAGACGATCGTGGGGCTGGGCGTCGACTGCAGCGTCCAGGCGATCGTCGGTCGCTTCGGCTGCTCCCCCGCCGCACTCAAGGCACTCAACGCCAGGGGCGGGCTGGCGATCAGCACAAGCCTGGCCGCGCGGCTCGGCAAGGACGCGATGATCCAGACAAACGCCGAGCCGATCCCGGTGCGCGCTGCCATCCGGCTGCCCACTTTGAACGAGATCAACGGCGGCGACGTCGCGGTGTTCGGACTCGACCAAGCGCAGCACCTGTTCAGCCGCGCTGACCGGCTCGACGTCATCTACGTGCTACCCGACGCCGGCGCCGACGTCACGGCGCTGCGGGCTCGGCTGCAGGACTCGGTCGGTGACTGGAACGGCGTGCTCACCGCCACCGATCCACCACCCGCCGTAGGCGTGTACACCTCGACCGTGCTCCCGCTGTTCACCCTGTTGAGCCTGTTCGCGCTCGCGGTCGGCGGGATGCTGATCTTCAACATCTCATCGCTTGCCATGGAGGAGCGACGCCGAGAGCTTGCGCTGGTCGCGGCGCTGGGCGGCACTCCCCGGGTCGTGCGCGCCGGTGCCGGGTTGGAAGGCTGCGCGGTCGGCCTGCTGGGCGGCCTGTTCGGGGTCGGCGGCGGAGCCTTGCTGGCGCGTCCACTGACCGCGAGCCTGTCCGACTTCACGGTCGTCGTGATCGGGGTACGGATCCCGGTGCATCTCACGGCCACCGCGGTGATCGCCGGCGTGCTGCTCGGCGCCGTCGTGGGAGGACTCGCGGCGCTGATGGCCACGCGGCGGGTTGGCCGCCTCGACGTCGTCGCCGAGCTGTCGATGCGCGAGGAGACCTTCGAGACACAGCACCGGCGAAACGTGCGAACCCTCGCGATATTCGCGGTGCTGTGTGCGATCGGACTGCTGGTGACGTGGATCGGTCAGCGCCACGGTGCGCTGGAGCCGTGGCAAGCCCGGGTTGCACCGCTGGGGGTGCTGCTCACGACGCTGGCATCGATGCTGGCCTGCGGCGCGCTGGCCGCAGTGGGCGCCGCCCTACTGGCCCGGTTCGCCCATCGACTGCCTGGGCCGCTGCGCCTAGGCGTGGTGAACCTGGCACGGCAGGGTCGGCGCGCGGGCGTCATGGCGGTCGCGATCGGTGCAGCCGTGACCACCGCCTTCGTCATCGGCAGCACGCAGAGCGCGGCGAGAGCGGCGATCGCCGACAGCACCCAGAGTGGCCACCAGCAAGAGGTCTACGTCTCCACCCTCGACCCGAACAACACCGTGAACATCGAGGCGAAGCCGACGGAGGCGCTGGCGAAGCGACTCGCCCGCGTACCCGGCGTGGCGCGCGTCGACCGCGCCGTCTTCCTGCTGAGCGGTCACGACAGCGACGGGCTGATCGGCGTTGCGGCGTCGACCTACCCGTGGCTCAACCTCCCGCTGATCGAAGGGACGAAGGACCTGAAGTCCTTCGAGTCGGGCCGGGTGCTGATCGGCGCCGCGCTCGCCCGCAAGAGTGGGGCTCGGCCCGGTTCACAGCTGCTGATCGACACCCCCACCGGGCGCGCTCCTGTGACCGTCGGCGGGATCTGGCAGGACGGCAACCTCGGCGGCAAGGCGATCACCATGCCGATCTCGCTGTTCGAGCGCCTGTTCGGCAATCAGCCGCCGCAGAGCCTCGGCCTGATCCCGGTCCCGGGGGTGACAGCAGCCGAGCTCGCCGACCGGGTCCGCACGCTGCCGCTCGCTCGAGGCCTGATCGTGGCGGACCCCGCCCAGTTCACCGAGGAGGTCTCGGCTTCGGCGAGTGAGCAGATGGCGCCGTTCACCGCCATGCAGCGTGGGCTGCTTCTGGTCGCGTTCGTCGCGGTGCTGTCCACCCTGCTGCTCGTCGGCGTACAGCGTCGCCGGGAGCTCGGCTTGCTCGCCGCCGTCGGGATGGAGCCGGCCCAGCTGGCTCGCATGACGGTGGCCGAGGGCCTCAGCGCCGGCGTGATCGGTCTCGCGTTCGCGATCCTCGGCTCGGTCCTGATCGAGACCGCCTTCTATTTGGAGTTGCCGATCATCATCGGCTTCAAGGACCCGCTGCGGTTCGACTTCTACAGCTACTTGATCTGGGGTGCGGTGTCCCTGGTGCTGGTCGCGGCGGCGTCACTGCTGCCGGCCTGGCGCAACGCTCGGGTCCCGGTCCTCGAGTCACTGCAGTACGAGTAGTCAGAACGCCGCCCCGGTCACGCCAGGACGGCGGCCTCGACAGGCTGTGGCGTGGCGAGCCAGTACGCGTAACGCCGCGGGCCGTCAGTGGTCCCGATCTCACGCTCGAGACGTCGCGGAGCGGCGAGCGAGAACTCGACCGGGTGACTGAACATCGTGCCGTCGTAGACGAACGAGTGGTACTCGCCGTACTCCCCGCAGGGGTCGACCCCCGGGGGTAGCCGTGCCACGAACTGCCGGTCCACTCGCACGCCCACCGACTCCGGGCCGAGAACATCCGCATCGACGACCACAGTCACCGCCTGGATACCCGAGGCCAGGAAGCTCTCGATGCACTCGTGCGACGTCAGTCCCCACAGCGGCTCGAGGACCTCGATGCCCAGCGGGCCGAACTGCTCCTCCTTGTGCCGCCGCACGTCGGAGCAGGTCAGGTCACCGAACGCGAACGCGTCGACGCCCTCGCGACGCATCTGCGTCGCCGCTTCGTGCATCACCTCGACGTACCCGTCCAGCCCGGCTCCCGGCAGCGGGATCGTCTGCAGCCTGATCCCGATGGCGCGCGCCTGGGCTTCGAGCAGCTCCACCGGGAGCCCGTGAACCGTCGACTCACGACGCTGCGGATGCGTGGTGGTGACGAGACGGTCGACCACGACGTCGTCGGCCGCGAGCAACATGCTCAGCGCGAGCGCGGAGTCCTTGCCCCCGCTCCAGTGGAATGCCGCCGTCCGAGCCGCCATTCGGTCATCCTCTTACACGCGACCTAGGCGACCCCGCGCGGCGCCGTCGGCAAGGGAGATCGTGAGCACAAGATCATTTCTGTCAGGGCCACTCCTGTGGCAAAGAGAAGCAGCGGAACTCCGCGACCTGTGCCGTCTGCCGTACGGAGTGCAGCTCATCAAACGGGAACTGGCGTGGCGGACGGACGAGACACAAGGCCGGCGAGTAGGTCGCTATCGGTTGCCGCACGAAACCGTGCACCACCTGAACGGCGTCCGCGACGACAACCGCCCGGAGAACCTGGAACTGTGGACGCGGCCACAGCCAACCGGCATCCGAACTCGCGACGCGCTTGCTTGGGCGCACGAGATCATCGCGCTCTACGGGGGCACTGGGTCGCCTCCAACAACGCTCACATCGTGAGCGCTCTTGGAGGCGGCGGGATTCGAACCCGCGTCCTTTGGCGGTTCATCAAGGCTTCTCCGGGCGCAGCCTGCTGTGGGTTTCTCGGCTCCAGCGGCGGCACAGGCGCCCCGCTGCGAGCTCAGCCACTGTTTGATTTCCCTTGAGGCCCCGTGACCGGGTCTCGCGGTAGAGCCTCCTATCGATGCCAGGTCCTAGAGCGGAGGCGCCCCTAGGCTGACAGCTTCGCTACCTGTCAGGCAGCGAGAGCGAGCCGGTTGTTATCGGCATTTATTGAAGTTGCCACGAGAGATTTATGAGATCACGTGACGTTCTCAGCCCGCTTCACTTGAATCGACGTCCAAAGTCGAAACCGTTCGCCCCCTTCGCAGGGTTGGTGCACTGACGGCTTCCAGGGTACCCCGCGTCGATTCGGAATGAACCCGGTTCTCCACAGGTTCTGATACCCCAGGAGGGTATGGTGGAGACCGCGATGTCAACGATCTGGGACAGCCTCGACGAAGGCTTCTTCATGTTCTGGCAGACGCTGTGGGCACTCGTCCTCGGCTTCGTGCTCTCCGGCGCCGTACAGGCCTTCGTCTCGCGCCGCGCGATGGTGCGCACGATGGGCGATCACCGGCCGGCTTCGATCGCGCGGGCATCCCTGTTCGGGATGGCGAGCTCTTCGTGCTCGTATGCCGCGAGCGCGCTCGCCCGATCCCTGTTCGGACGAGGTGCCGACTTCACCACGTCGATCGTCTTCATGATCGCCTCGACCAACCTCGTGTTCGAGCTCGGTCTGGTCATGTGGCTGCTGCTCGGCTGGCAGTTCGCAATCGCCGAGTTCGTCGGCGGCGCAATCATGATCGTGCTGCTCTCTGCGATGCTGCCGAAGGCAGCGAGCGCCTCGCTGACCAAAGAGCTGAGAGCGCAACAGACGCAAGACCATTCCCAGCCGATGGACGACGATCCCGACGTAGCGTTTGGTTCGCGACTGCGTGATCCGGTACGTCGTCGCGCGGCCGCTCGCTACACGCTTGCCGACCTGTCGATGCTGCGCCGCGAGATCGTCATCGGCTTCGTCGTCGCCGGCTTCCTCGCCGTCGGCGTGCCGACGTCGGTCTGGACTGCCGTCTTCGTCACCGGCCACGGCGCCTTGACCACGATCGAGAACGCGATCGTCGGACCCATCGTCGCGTTCGCCAGCTTCGTCTGCTCGATCGGCAACGTCCC
>Ga0164242_10000391_pt1 | contig 53717 bp, 51 predicted proteins | sample OricomgcompostMG_FD_108783 | JGI IMG/M metagenome (GOLD analysis project Ga0164242, IMG submission 108783) | Miracle-Growth compost microbial communities from Emeryville, California, USA - Original compost - Miracle growth compost (MG) ...
ACGTGCCAGACGTGCGTGCCCTTGGCAACCAGTTCCTCGCCCTTGGCAACCGAGATGTAAACGTTGGTGGGGTAGAAGTCCCAGCCTCGCGTTTCCTTGTAGAAGTGTCCACGCTCCCAGTCGTAGTAGATGACCGTGGGCTTCGACGTGGCGCTGGACATGAGAACCTCCGAGGGTCCGAGGGCGGCGGGTCCGCCCTGATGACTAAAGACTATGGGAGGGGCCGGGGGCTGTCAACCCCGGACCGGGTGAAAGATCAGCCCCGCGCGACGCGAGCAGCGAAGTGACGACGCGACTCGAAGAGGCGACGCTTGAAGGTCTTCGTGGTGATGCTCGACAGGGCGAGGGCGTGAAGGTCAGTGACAGTCTGGGCGCTGAGGCTGGTGTTCATTGTGACTCCCTCATCTGGTGGGCTGTTGTGTCCTGCCCTGATGACTAAAGACTATGGGAGGGGCCGGGCGTGTCAACTCCCCAGAGGGTGAAGCCTGATACCTACTTAGAGCGCGCGCACGGGCGCACGCGCGCGTCTATCAGACACACGCGCGCGTGTCAAGTGCACAGGCTGGCCGCTGGCGCGCCTGACAAATCCGACATGTCGGATTTGTCCGGTATGGGCATTGCGGGCGTTTTTGAAAAACTTTTCGGGGGCCGCGCTGGGGACATGCACAACCGCCTCTACAAAATTTGGAAAAAATAACATTGGGTATCGCACTTGACACAACTTGTAAAGTACGTTAGACTGAACCCATGATCAACGAACAGCACCCCACCAAGATCGCTTTCGTGGGCGATGTGCATGGGCAGACTGCTCAAATGCTCCACGCCTGCGTAACTGCGCACAACCACGGAGCAACCCACATTCTCCAACTCGGAGACTTCGGTATCTGGGATAAGGACACAGAATTTCTCAACACCGTCAATAAGTACCTGCAAGACAATGCTATGCAACTCTACTTCATCGACGGTAACCACGAGAACTTCCCACGTCTGTACGCACATCCTCTAGCGGAGGATGGTACACGCTCCGTACGTACCAACATTCACCACCTCCCCCGAGGTTTCGTATTCACCTGGGACGACTTCACATTCATGGCAATGGGTGGAGCCTATTCGATTGATCGTAGGTTCAGAACGCTCAACCGTGATTTTTGGACCGAGGAATTGATTACCGACAACGATATTGCCACTGCCCGCGCAAATGCCAAGGGCCGTGTCATTGACGTTCTTCTCACGCACGACTCCCCAGCAGGAGCACCAAACTCCATTACGGATGACCTAGCCAGCCAAGCAAAGGCAGCCTGGTTCTTCGGGGAAAACCATCTCGAAGGTTGCAACGAGCATCGCGAGCGTCTTCGCCTTGTAGCCCAAGCGGCTGACCCTGCGTTCATCGCGCATGGACACTACCACAAGTACATGAGCGGTGTATACACGCAGCCTTCGGGCAAAAAGACCGTAGTTCTTGGTCTCGATGAAGGCACAGCAGCAACGTTCCGCTACATCTGGGTAACGACAATCGATGAACTCAAGGTCTATCGGCCAAAGGCCCAAAGACTAGCCGAGAGAAGCGCTTGACACCGACCTGCGCATGTTGTATGCTTAGCCTGACAAGACAGGAAACAACATGCGCAGGTCACTTCTCTTTTTCGTAGTCGCAATTACCATACTCATCGGTAACTTGATCGACCTATTCTTCAATAACTTACACGACCCAGTAGGCAACATCGTCGCCGCGTCCGTGGCAATTATCGTCGCTGCGTGGCTTCTTGAGCATATGTGGCGCACCCCTGACCGTAATTTCGTTCCGCTCAGCAAAGTCAAGAAGTACCTGCCAGAAGAACTCATTAAAGACTTTAAAAAGAAGGGACCCTTCCAATAATGGGACTTGACATTTCACTACAAGTTGCAGCCACCGCCCGTCTAGAGCGTCTACGCTATAAAGTAGAAGACGAGTGGTACGAGAACATCCCAGACAACGGAGACCTCAGTTACGAAGAGCGCAAGAGTCTACGTGACTCCTACATCGCTGATCGCATCCCCGCCGATATTCGTGCAGCCGCAGACAATGCTCAGCCCTTCGAACCTGTCTCCAAGGTAGACACGGAGCACATCAACACGCCCACCTACCTACGTTCTTCGTACAACGAAAGCGGATTTGACAGTGTTGTGCCACGCCGCCTCAATGACGAATACGCCACATACGAAGGAATCTTTGGCGGCATTGCCTGGAAAGACGCGGACGGAAATCCGACAGACGAAGGATACCCAGGAGGCTTCCTCAACAAAGACGACATTCCCGCTCTGCGTGTAGTACAGGGTCGTGCACTTGAAGTGGCGAAGCGTCTAGAGGATGCTGACCCCTACGACGTAACTTTCGTCGGAGCCAACCCATTCGCTGACAAGTCAACCCTTCCAAAGAGTGCAACCGAAGCCTTGCAAGTCTTCCGCGACCAGGCGGAAAAGACCAAAGGCAAAGACGCACCATACAACTACTCCACTTCAAGCGGACACTTCTTTGAACAAGAAGCGCTCACCATCGTTGCAGCCATCCCAGGCGCAGAGCATTTCCGGGAGCAAGGCGTCTACCTCGTCTTTGAGCGAGACAAGGACGATGACTTCTACTTCAAGGCTGCCCTTATTGCTGCCGAGTTTGCCCAGGCTACCATGAACCTCATTGAGCGTGACGGAGAGGCATACGTCTCGTGGTCAGGCTGAGGTTACTAGAGGATATCAAAGAACTTGCCTCGTACCGCAAATACGAAGTGCAAACTTCTGTCATCCCTAAACACAATTGGAAAACGGGTCTTACTACATACCGATGCATTGGTGTTGGCAAGACCCTGCCCCACTGGTGGGAACGTATCTCAGGTTCATATCAAACCACAGAATTCCGCTTCGAACACACCTACGAAGGTCCACCCACCGAAGAAGAATTCATTCGAGCACGTGAACTTGCCGAATATAAGGTAGACCTAGAAATGCTAAGCAGAGGACATTACAGATGACAAAGCCACCACCACGTCTCGGAATCAATGACTTCCTCATCTACGCCTGGGAAATTACCGAGGGCTGGGGATTCGACTTTGATATGGTCTCAGACCAGTGGTGGGGACTGCGTTTCGAATGCTTGTGTAGCATCTGTGACCCCAAGCACACCGAGCACGGCAAAATCTTTTACCAAACCTCCGTAGGGCCTCTTGACGTAGAGGAAACCTTGTACAAACTACAACAAAAACTGAAAGACGAACACGAATGACAGAGCCTACTTATTTTTCTTACCTTCAAGACGAGATTGACACTTTCCTTCCCGAGAATCACGGGGTAGAACTGTCAGGATATGTGAAGGATGGCATACATTTCTATACAGTTGCAGTTTTTGATCACAACAACAGCACTGAGCACGAGACACACATTGCATTCCCCGCAGATGCAGTAGAATCTGCATATGACCCAGAACAATACTTGCGAGAAATTCTAGCCTACTATCTCCGCCCGCTCCGTGCAAAAGTTATTGCAGCGCAAAAACCAGACCTCGCTACCCAACTCGTCACAGAGTTCCACGAAACATATAACCAACCCGTACGCACCACCCCTACCCTGGACGTTCCGGAGAAACGTCTGAGGCTGGCCCTTATTGAAGAGGAAGTCCGAGAACTGCGAGACGCGATCCTTTGGGACGACCTCACAGAAGTCTACGACGCACTTCTTGATATCATTTGGGTGTGCCACGGTGCACTACTAACTTTCGGCCTTCCGTTCCGCGAAGGTATCGAAGAGGTTGCCCGCTCCAACCGATCAAAACTCGGGGAAGACGGAAAGCCTATTTACCGGGAAAGTGACGGTAAAGTCCTCAAAGGCCCCGGCTTCTTCCCACCTGATCTAAAAGGAATCATTGATGCCACACAGAAAACTACAGGGCGCGGCTGACAAAATCGGCGTGGTCCTCGCAAGCGCCTCTCCCTCACCGTGGAAACTCAACACGAGGAACGGAGAGGTCACTTCGGCTGACGGCCACACCATCGTCCAGCCTCACTACTTGAAAAAATCCCAAGGACTCATCGATTCTGAGTACGTAGCCTTGCTCCAACCAGACGTTGCCACAGCGCTATATCGTCTGCTAGACTCGCAGGCAGACTTGCACAAGATGAACATTGAAAAGTGTTTCTACTGCAACAAGGACAACAACCCACTAGACTTGCCCTGTCCAGCACTTGAGTTGGCTGATGCAATTCTGAACTCTACGTATTGAGGTATACTGTACTATACTCCAACACAGCGAAGGAGTAAACAAGCAAAGGGACCGAAATGACAAAACCACTAGCGCAACTACCTCAAGAAACTGTAGATACGCTCTTAGACTTAAAGACAAACAACAGAACGGAGTTTTTGCTGTTTGTCTTGAATCTACGTGCAGCCAACTGGCCTCTGCGCGCAATCGCAGAGCCTTTTGGCGTTTCTAGGGCAGCAGCAAGTCTCTGGGTGAAGCAGGGGCAGAAGTTGCAAAGTGACGGCGTAGCCGCCACTTTACAACTTACCGTCCCCCCAATTCCAGTGACAACATACGGGCAAAAATACAAGCCCGTAAAAGTAACTCCGAATGTCAAGAAGTCTGACGTAGAATATATGCGTAACCTTTTCAGCGAAGCCAAAAAGGTGACACGTTGGTCAGACCCATCCTCTCCGGAGAAGATTGCAGCATCGAAACTCGAAGAACTCATTCTTTACTACACTCAGCAAAGAAAAGTTCCAGTAGCAACGATTGCAAATCACCTCGGAGTTACAAGACGAGCAATTGCTCAAAGAATAGAAAAGTATAAGTAAGATGCAACCTCAAAACGCATACGCGCTCATCTGGTTCGAAGGAGATACCCCGTATCTACTTGCAGACCACAAAGGAAAGACAGTCCTGTTCTCCGAGCAGGACGCACTGTCTCACGCCACATCTGCGCTAAAAACGCAAGATGACGTGGACAACGCAGAAGATGATTTGCGCTACGCTATCGCAACCGAATTGCTAGAGGAACTTTACGGCTGGGAGGCACCCACCGCATGAGTGCCCCCACATTTGACGTTCCAGCAGCACAATTCATCAGACTTGATCTTTTCCCTGCACTGCTTCACGGCACTGGCATCCCCGGAGCCGATGCAAACGGAGTGTTGGATGGAAAGCGAGTCATTGTCACGGATTCCTACATTCTGATGTTCTCCGATACGCAAACTGGCCCACAACTTGTGTGGTCGGATGCATTGGTTGACATTGAGGGCAGGAACACGATAGGATGGACTATCACCACAGAAAGCGGCGCAAACTTCCTTGTTCGTCGCTCTACAGGCTGTGGTTGTGGCTCCAAACTTCGTGGGATATTCCCATACCCAGGAGTTCCTTACAAGCCACAAAGTGACTGATTAGCGAAAGGAAAGACGTAATGACACCCATCCCCACCGAAGGTTGGTGGCCGCAGGCAGCAGAGCAGAGTGCTCCCGAAGAGCCAGCACAGACTTCCGTTTCCGGATTCAAGTGCACGATCTGCTCTGAGCCTGCTACCTACTTTGTCGCAGGTACAACCTCCTGCCAAACACACGTTGATGCTGTTCTTGCGTCCGTGTCCCCACAACTAGCCAAAGAAAGAGAAAATGCCAAACCAGACCTCCACGTACCGTCCTTCTGAGGCCGTAATAGATGTTGCTGCTACCGCTCGACTTACCCGTCTGGTAATTGAGGACGAGATTACCCGAGAGTTGCGCGAAAAGGCATTTCTCGCTCTTCAAAAGATCGACCACCCCATTTCAGCAAAACTGCAATATTTGCTCACATGTCCGTGGTGTGTAAGCATATACGCGGGAGCGGCACTACTCACATTACGTGTCATTTCCCCATCTACTGCTAAAATAGTCAATACAGCCCTTGCAGCCAGCCAAGTAACGGGTATGGCAGCAGAAAAGTACGGTCTGTAGTATACTAGAGCGCAGACAAGATAGGAATTTTTGTGAGCATTTTCAGTCGCCCTGTGCCTAGGGATGAGAACAACGATATAGTTGCTTCCCCCTATCGCGCACCACGATCCCTCACCGCAGCAGCCGTGAGAGTTGATCTAAACAACAAAACAGAAGTTGCTGCGCTCAAGGATCGCCGCCAAGAAGATAAATGGCAGGATGACGCTTGGGATTACTACGACCTCATTGGTGAGGTTAAGTACGCCGCAGGGCTTATTGCAAATGTCACCTCGCAGGTGCGTCTATACCCAGGATACGTCTTGGATGACGCATCTGCCCCTTCACACCTCAAAGATGTAAAAGACCTACCCGAAGACATTAAAAATGCAGCATACTCTACTATTCGCCTCCTTGGCACGGGTAACGGAGGAATCCCAGGATTGCTCAACGACGCTGCACTCAACCTCTTCATCGCCGGAGAATGTTACCTCGTTCAAGAGCCAGCCTCTTTTGCGACGGGAACCGGAGAGAAGTGGTCTATTCGCTCTGTGGACGAGGTAGTCACCACCGCAGCAGGCCGTGGGAAGTCCTCAGTGTCCCTCAGGACGCGCCGAAACGCCAAGCCTGACCAGATGAAGCAACTGCCCAACACGGCCTACCTAGGGCGAATCTGGCGCATGCACCCACGCTACTCGGATGAGGCTGACTCTTCGATGCGCGGACTACTTGAACTTATGGACGAACTCTTGCTTCTCAACAAGAGCGCCCGTAAAACTCTCAAGTCCCGCCTTAACGCCGGTATTCTTTACCTCCCAGACGACCTTTCCAACATTGCACAGTCCGACGGAGACACTGACGGCTCACAAGACACCTATGCCGAGGACTCAGACGACAACACAGATTCCTTCGAAGAAGAGTTGATTCAGGCAGCAATCACGCCAATCTCGGACGAAGGCTCCGCGTCTGCCGTTGTTCCGCTCATTGTTCGCGGTCCAGCCGATCTAGCAGACAAAATCAAGCACATTACGTTCGAGCAGACCTTTGACCCACAGCACACAGAACGTGCCGACAAGGTTATGGACCGTATTCTTGCTGGTCTAGAGATTCCAAAGGACATTGTTGCTGGAATTGGTGACGCAAAGTACGCCAACGCTGTGCAAATCGAAGAATCACTGTACAAGAGCCACATTGAGCCAATGATTTTGCTTATTGTTGACTCTCTTACCACGGTATTCCTCAAGCCAGTGCTCCGCGCGATGGGCTACGACGAAGATTTGATCGCCAACATCGTCATCTGGTATGATCCTAGCGCGATCACTACCAAGCCTTCCAAGTCTGAGTCAGCATCTGAGGGGTATGACAAGAAGATCATCTCCGCAGAAGCATGGCGCAGGACTCACGGATTTGCTGAATCTGACGCACCTACCTCAGTCGAGGTTGCCCAGAGGATCGCAGTAGACCGAGGAATGCTCTCTGAGCCAATTACAGAGGCTCTATTCCAACTTCTCATCCCAGAACTTATGGACCGAGTACGCCAGCAGGCAATTCAACAATCGCCTTCTGGACAATCTCTCGATCAAGTTCTCGATAACAACCAACCACAAGATACGACTCAAGATAACGCTGCGCAGGAGCAGCCACCGACTCAACTATTGGAGCCATAATAGATGTATTCATCATTTGAACGCTCCGCCAATGCTAAGAAGCAACTCCGTGACAAGTACGGTAAGTGGATTTTCATGGGCGGACTTGGAAAATTTTTCGATGCCCTTTCAAATTCGTGGAAGACAGGAACCGTTGACGGAATCAACGGTGACTACGTACATTTCCACGGAGATGACGGACACGAATATAACGTTCACCGCTCATATGTAGAGTCAATTCCAAGCAAGGCACACCTACCGGGAACAAATACCCCTAACGTCTCTGCGCCTGCAAAAGCGCCAACTACTTCTGTCCCACACTACCACGGAGCAGGAGACAGTTTCGTCTCTGCTCAGGCCACTCCAAAGAGCATGTACGGGGCCAATTACGTCGTTACCGTAGGAAAAGACGGACAAGTCTACCCTTCCTACATCAAAGACGGTGACGTGCTGTACGGTGACGGAAACGGCGGACTCGCCCGAGGCAGCAAGCCCATTCTTGGGGGCTCTAGTTTCAGCCACTTCAACACAGATGGTGAAACCTGGACAGTTCAAGGAAAGCCTAAGGTTAAAGGCGGCTCAAATGGTGGTACCACCATCACAGCCGTGGACAAGGACGGTAACACCAAGGAATTCTTTATTCCTAAGTCTGACACCCAGCCTTTTGCCCGTGCAGATGCACAAACAGACCAATACATCAAGCAGCAAGAAGATGCCAAGAAGGCAAGCATTCCTACAAATACAAAGGCAACTACGGAACCAAAAGCAGACACCGACGAGATTACCGACGCATCTTCTTGGAAGAAGACCGGAAACCTCGGAGGGTCTAATGGTGCTGCCATCTATGAAGACGAGGATGGAAACAAGTACGTCCTCAAATTCCCACCGTCAGAGTCTCACGCCAAGAATGAAGTTCTAGCCAGCCGTCTTTACGGTCTCGCTGGCGTGCCTATGCCACACTATGAACTTGCGTCTCGTGATGGCAAACTCGGTGTCTATTCCCCATACATGGAAGACATTGACACCAATGGGCTTAACAGTGCACTTAACAAGAACGACAGCAAGTACCTAGACAAACTCCGTGAAGATTTCGGAGCAGACGCCTGGCTCGCAAACTGGGACGTTGCAGGACTTGCAAATGATAACGTAATCTCTGATAAAGACGGAGACCCTATTCGTGTTGATCCAGGTGGCTCGCTCATTTACCGCGCACAGGGCTCTCCTAAGGGTGCTGCATGGAACAAGGACGCGAATGAGTGGGAAACACTACGCGACTCTTCTACGTCTCCGCAAGGCTCAAAAATCTTCAATGGAATGTCAGACGAGCAACTAAAGGATTCTGCCCAAAAGGTTGCTAACATTTCTGATGCGGATATCGACTACACAGTAGATTCTGTTGGACTCTCCGACAAAGATGCAGCCGACATGAAGGCTACCCTCAAGGCACGTCGAGACGCTATTGCCAAAAAGGCTGGCGTTACCCCGCATCCAGACGAGGATTCTCTCGGAGCAAAGGCACAACTTCCCGCCCCAACTTCCACTGAGAACAAGTCCTACAAGGAATTCCTCACTGATAACCACCTAGATGACAACAACGCCGCAACTGCGTACGTTAAGCACTATGCGGAAGACGGTAATGCACCAGAAATCTCTACCGATAACTACGTCCCACAAGACGGAGATATCGTACAGATTGGTGACAAGTCCTACGTTGTTGGCACAAACTCTATCCTTGATGATCAAGATAAAGTGCATCTACAGCGTGCAGGACTTTCCACCCCAGGTAAGGGCTCATCTGCCAAAAAACCAGACGGCGGTTCAGTCGTCTCCAAGTCCGACCTTACCCCTGACAAGGCTTGGCGTCCAGGTGCAAGTAAAGAACAAGCAAAGGCTGAGTTAACACCTGAGGCAACTAGCGATACCCAAGAACAGCAATTCCACGTACTACCGTCAGATCAGCGCGGTAAGTCCGGAGACGGTTACCACGAATCTGGTCCTTGGGGTAAGTACGGTGCATCTGGCGTGCTCATTCACGCTCAAGATACCGATAAGTACTACATCGTACAGCGCGGAGGATTTGTTTCATCCAACAAGGGTAAGTGGCAACTTCCTGGTGGGGCGATGGAAGAACACGAGAACCCATATCAGGGTGCTTCTCGTGAACTCACCGAAGAAACCTCTTTCACTGAGGATGACCTCAAAGACCTTTCCCACGCCGGAGACGTAGTTTTCGACAATGGAAAGGGCTGGCAATACACCAACATTGCGGCCAACATTCCTAATGAGAAAGATATTACTGTTGACCCTAAGGAGTCCGCAGACGGCAAGTGGGTTTCCGCAGATGAACTCAAGCAAATGCGTGATAACGGAGAACTTGTCCCAGCATTTTCAAGCAACCTAGACAACATTCTCGCAAAGTACAACGAACCAGACAATACCCCTGAGGTCGAGCACATTTCCGAAAAGGAAGCAGAAGATGTTGCTGATGCACCGCAGACTCCAAAGGCAGAGATTTCCAACATTCCTGAGATTGGGTATGATGAAGTCAATGATGTTGTAGCCAACCACGCAGATGAGGGTGGATCACAGGCTCCTGCCGACTACAATCTCCCAGATGGTACACACATTTCCATCGATCCAGGAGACGAGGACCACTTTGTTGTGCACTCAGACCCAGAAGGTAAAACTCTTAATACTTATTCAAAAGAAGAAGCAACTAATTCTGACTTTGACCAAGTTCTAGAGAATTCTGCATTCGGCTCCGAAGCACCAGACCGTGTGGAAAAGTCCGCACCACGTGTTTCCCCAGACGCCAACGACCTTGACTCTCTTGCCGCAGGTGATGTAGTCAAGTTGTCCGATGCTGCTGGCAACAAGGTATTCATCAAGCAACCAGATGGCACATTCGAAGCCTCCTGGCTCCCTGATGACCACAAAAACAAATACCAAACATCTGACCAGATTCACGCTGTTGCAGCCTACACCGGCCAAGATGTTCAGGTTGTCAAGGAAACAGAAGCAAAGGCAGATGTTCCAGAAGAAGCGACGCCAACGCCAGACACCACCCCTGCTGCATCTGAGGGTCTACAGGACTTCTCTGGCATTTCTGACAAGGACTTCTCTGACTGGGTAGATGGGCTCAACCCAAACGATTCTGTTACTATTCACGATGATGACTATAACAACAATGAGACCTTCTACAAAGGCGGAGATGACGAGTGGTTTGCATCCGGCGACACACAAGGTGAATACCCATTTTCAGATCAGTACATCAAGAACCACAAAGATGATGTAGTTGCGTTTGAGTCTTCCAGCGGAGCACCACAATCGTCTGCTCCTTCAACAGAACAGGCACCCGAGCCTGAGCCTGAAACACCGCAGGCCCCTGCCGCTACTGCCACACCAGATGTAGCCAAGACAATTGACGGAATCAACTACGACTCCAACGGAGACGCTTGGGTTCCAGACAAGTCCGGTAATGCTATTTCTCTCGGTACTGTTGTCAAGAACAAATCTGGCGAACTCGGTAAGGTAGATTACATCCAAAAGGGTGGAAAGAAAGTACGTGTCAAGACAGAAGATGGAAACACCAAATTCTGGAATGCACACATGATCGATACCCAAGACGATGCTGCGTTCACCGAGAAGGACTCTCCATATCAAGTCCACACCGACACTAATGGAGAGAACTACGTCAAGACATTTGACGGAGAAAATCTCTACGTAGGTGATGAGGCAAAGACCGAGGGCAAGACTGGAATCAGCGGTAAGGTAGTAGGTTTTGCCAAGGGCGGAGAATTCGTTCTCATTGAAGACGCCAAGACTGGTGACGTTAAGCCACGTAAACTTGACAAGGTTCAAAAGACCAAGGCAAATCACGCTGATGTTCCTGAGGCAGAAGTTCCTGCGTCCAATACACCAGAGGAAGAGACTCCAAATGCTGAACTACAGCCAGGAGATAAAATCACCTCAGTAGCACCACTTGCTGACCTGCCAGTTGGGTCACAGATTAATTACGTAGGTAACAAAGGCACAGTCACATACGTCAAGCAGGAAGATGGAAGTTGGAACGGAAAAGGCAATAACGGCACACCTGACTACTTTGACGACGATGCATTCTCTAATGCTGCAAAGCAAGGCAAACTAGAGTACAGCGGCATGTCTGAGGCTTCGCCTGCACAGCCTGCACCTGAACCTGGCACCAAAGTACCATCTGATGAAGACTTCAAGAACTACCCAGTAGGTACGGTTGTCACTCACAAGGACCAGTACGGCCCTGCCACAACATATACCAAAGTTTCAGATGACTCATGGGAAAGCGGGGACACCAAGGATATCCACGATTGGGCCTTTGCTGGCGCAATCAAGGAAGGTACCTTGTACACGGGCGAAGAAAAAGACCACCCCGGCGTACAAGAAGAAAATGCTACCCCTGAACCTGCCGAATCTACAGAAACACCTGAAACGGGTATTTCCATTTCTTCTGTAGAAGAGGTAGCCAACCTACCAGAAGGCTCCTACGTTGAGGGCAAGAACATGTGGGGGGAGACTCAGGCATACGTTAAGATGGGCGACGGTAAGTGGCACATGGCGTATCCAGACGGATATCTCTCTTCTGGTGTGTGGCCGGATTCGGCTATTGCAGTTCTAGATGACGCTCAAAAGAAGGATATGCCAGATCATGTCCAGTACACACCATCTGTAAATACAGAGCCAGGTGCTCAGGTAGATTCTGTGCAAGTCCTCAAGGCTATGCCAACTGGAACTAAAATCTCTGTAGACGGCCTTGGAAACTTCACCAAGGATTACGATGGTTCATGGCAGTCTGATGACATTAATGAGCCACCTAATGAAAGTGAAGAATTTGCTTCTCTCGCAAAGGACGGTAAAATCCACGTTGCAGGGGAAAACACTGCCATAGAGCCTGGGACTACTATCAACGACTATGAAACCTTCAAGGGACTGCCTGTTGGCACTAAAGTAACAGCAGGAAATGTAGGTAATGTGTATGAGAAGCAGGCAAACGGTGACTGGAAAGTAGGTAACGGTTCTGAGGCTCAATTCCCTGATCAGGCATTTGAGAATGCTGTAAACAACGGTACTGTGAAAACTGTGGGGGATGCTCCTGTTGCCGAGGCTACCGCAATCGATTCCGGACCTTCCATCAAGGGTGCCGGTAACGCTGACCTGCACGTTGGCGACACCGTAACCAAATCTCCTGGCGGTAAGAAAGAATCAACCGGAAAGATCGTAGAGATTTCCGATGACGGCGTTCACGTTGTCATGGAACAGCAAGGCACCGGAAAGCACATTCCTTACGTTGCTAAGCACCTTCACCTCAAGGAAAAGGGAACACAAACTTCTGCCCCTAAGACTCCACAGCAGGCTGAGATTTCCAAGGATGCTCCGGAATTCGTAGCGCCACCTAAGAAGCCATCAGCAGCCACCACTGACGTTAATTCTCCGTGGTACGGTAAGCCAAAGCCTGAGGCACCTATTGCCGCAGAAACTGAGCAAACTTCTTGGGTTCCTGATGATTTCCTCAAAGAAATTGAAGATCGATACAAGGCTAAGATTCGCCCAGAATGGACAAAAGACTCCATCCAAGAATCTAGTAAGTGGTCTTTGGTTAAGAAGGCAATTGACACGGGTGACGTAGACACAATCAATTCTCTCCACCAATCACAACTTATCAGTGATGAAATGCACCAAAAAACTTTGGCGCATATCGAACAGGCTAAGGCAAAGATTGAGCAAGAGAAGAAGGTGTTTGCTGAACTACAGAAGCAACACAATGAAGACCTCAGTGCGTGGAAGGCTGCAAATGGTGTATCTTCCCAGACAGGATTTGACGATCTTCCAGAAATGTCTACGGAGAACTTCTATGGTGGACCTGCCGACTGGAACAAGGCACACTATGGAACTCCAACAGTCAACTCTGCTTTTGATAAGGTAAATAGCAGTAATGCGGCAGCAATTCACACCGTATCCGTTGCCACTGATTCTTCTGATATCGAAGACCTTGATGTTCAAGTTTCTCGCGTCATCGATAAAAACGGAAATGAAGTTCTTGCACTTAAGTTCAAGTTGTCTCCAAAGGCCGGAGATGAATTCAACAAGACTGTTGGAAACATTGAAGGCGTAGATGTAGCCAGTGAACTTCAACTAGATCAGACTGAACTTAGTTCAAACGGGCTTGTTAAGTACACGGGACTTAGTGCATGGACTTCACACAAGGGCAAGACTTACCGCTGGACCGATCAAGAAACCGGAGCACAATTCACGTTCTCCCACGACACCGGAGCCACAACGAAACTTAACCCAACAGCGGTTCACAATCGTGTTCAGGTATTCCTACCAACAACTGCAACAGCAGAGGACTACCAGAAGGTTCTTGAGAAACTTGGTGTCAAGAGTGCTGCCCCAGCCTCCGAAGGAGACATTGAAGACTACATCAAGCACCGTATGGTTACTTTGATGGGAAGTAAGACTAACCCACTTGCACGCTATACTCCGCAGCAACTTAATACCGAACTTGCCGCTATTAAGGCTGAGTATGGTGTGGATTGGACAGATATGAAGTTCTCTACAGATACTTCTGGTAGAGTACGAGTATTCCTTCCTGATGCTGCAACTGATAAAGTTATTGAAAAGACTAATTTCAACGGCCTTTATCACAACTTGTCAAGCGCAGGCCACCTAGAGCAAATGCTCACAAGTGATAAGGCAGGTCTTATTGCAACAACCGACCGTTGGTCTGAGGGCCTTGGTGGGCACGGTATGTCGTCTGCTTCTGACATTAGTGAAGGAAGTTCGGACTACACATTCCACAAGGTCAATCCTTCTGAGGTTGTTGCCGGTGCAAAGAATCCATTTGACAGTTATGCGCCTAAGATCGTAGCGCACCCTAAGGCGATTGCACGCCGTATGGATATTTACGGAAATGCTGGTGACTCATTTGGAAAGCACTCGACTGGGACCGATGTGTACTCTCTTATGGGTAACAAGTACACGTATGAAATTATGATGAAGCACGGCATCGATCTTTCAGATATTTGGTTCATCACCATGTCTGAGTCTGATAGACAAGCGCTTTTGTCCAAACTCAAGGCTAGAGGTATTACTGAAATTAATGGTCTACCGATTGACAACTTCATCATTTCACACGGTATGACCATTCCTGAGGTCGATGAATCTCAGTGGAGCACCGACTACATGGCCGGTGCCTCTGCTCCGCCTTCCAGTGGCGGAGTTGCTTGAAGCAAAGAGATGGTGTAGGATAGGAACATGCCAACTATTAACCAAGCAGACCTCTCAGAAGCACTCGTAGGCCCCTTCGTGGGGCCTGCGGGCACTATCTCAGAAGGTCCATTCGTAATCAATCACAACAACGTTGAGTCATTTGGGGCACACCTCATGCAAGACGGGGAGAACATCACTGTATTTGATGGAAACACCGTGAGAGAGTTCAATGACAAATATGCTGTCACAGTTTCCGATGACACAATTCAGTTTGATAGTGATTTCTATGACTCACACTACACTCTTCGTCCTGTAACACTTGCAGACCAGGCTATACTTTCTTCTGGAAGTACAGATGCAACTACTGATGCTGAATTTGCAGAAAGCATTTATTACGGCCTACTACAAAATGGTCTTCTCGGAGACGAGACCGCAGATTACCCACAAAACGGAGATAATGTGACAACGCAACCAGTTACCGCAGCAGCGGCAACACCAGAAGATCGTGCCGAAGGCTCAACCATCTATGTTCTCGTAGATGACGATGGGACCACGGTGACCGATCTTATGAAAACAGATGCCAATGGCTACTATGTTCGTGACAACGAGACATGGCAGGCACTTGACCCTGACGCAGATGAAGAATCTGATCCCCAGTATTTCGACAAAGACTGGATCAAGGTCAATGCTGATGCAATTGAGCAGTATGATGACGATGTGGCTTCAAAAGACACACTAAACAAGGATGAGTTTTCGCAGTACATCATCCCTTGGTCTGTGTGATATACTTAATTAGCCAAATTGTTAAACTACGGAGTGTGAAGTGGCAGAATTAGTTAGGATTTCCAGGGAAAATTCAGATTCCCTCGTTCTACGTGACGGAAGAAAGTATTTCGTCTATAGCGAAGGCAAAGTTTCAGCCTTCTCGACCCTACGTTCTGCCACCTCCCTCGGCACATGGCGCGTTCCGTCTGCCGGAGAAAAAGAAGGCTTTAATCTAGAAATGGCAAACAAAGCAATTAATAAGGCTGCGGCAGAGAAAACATATCGAGTACCAGCAGCAATTCAGCAAACACTGAGCAATTCCATCACGGCAGGGTCTTTCATTGATCCTCACGATGTAGCACACGCAAGTGCACTTGCCTCAGGCAAGCCAGTAACTTTCGCAGCAATCAACTGGTTGAAGAACTATTTCGACACAACCAATAGAGAATTTGCTATTCGCGGAGGCGAAGCGGCACAGGCTTGGGCAGATAAGTTCGAGGCACCAATTACAGCCGCAGGATTTGTTGCTCAAGACGACATGGAATATTTTGGTGTCGGACCTGACCCACAAAATCCATCCCAAGTTGAGCGTCTAGTGGCAACTGATCCAGACGACAACGTATACATCTGGACAAACGGAGACTTTGCAGTTTCTCCGAACTCCATTGATGAACTAGACTTCCCATCGGTTATTTCCATCTCCCCAGACGATGCTAAGGCACTTTCTGATTGGATTGATGACCCAAACCATGATGGTGATTTGTTCGAACTACAGGACACCGACCCAGAAGAGCGTAATCTTGTCACTCTCGCATACTCAGAAATTGACTGGGAAGAGATTGACCGCCTAGAGATGGCCTCTAATGCAATTAACTACACTCCTGAGGAACGTAGTGAAAATGCAGGACGCCAGCAACGCTCTAATGACGGCAAGTTTGGTGGGCCACAAGTTCCTAAGGGTACGTCACTCAACTCGGCCATGAAGGCACGTCTCGCTGAGGCACTTGATCTTGTAGAGAACCCGGCAGAGCGCATTGCACAGTACATTGCTTCCCTCACTGAGCAGCCTCCTACCCCCGAGCCACAAGACAGCGCCGCACCTGCACCAACAACAGCAGGTGGATTCTCCGCAGAGTTCCTAGCAAAATTAGATAAGTTTGCAGTAACGGACGCTCCCACAGAAGACGCAGCACCAGCGCCGGAAGAAACACCAGAAAATACTCCTGATGCTCCGCTTTATTTCGCCAAGGTAGACCCAACAGACCACACCGCAGTTCTCGACGTAATTGCCATCGTTAATGACAATGGTGTTGCAACTGCTTGGAAGCGTTCTGGTGGGACTTGGGTCGCTGCCCCAGATGACCTAGCGGACCTAGAGGGATCAACACCTCCACCAGTTGTAGAACTTTCAAATGATGACACAACAAAGGCAGTGCTAGCACAAGTTGATCAGTTTGATTCTTCCTCACAAAGTGATGCAGAGAATCCTGACAATGAGTCTACTATTACGGCATCTGCCGCAGAACTTACAGACTACTCTAAGAAGCAGCGTGAGCACGATTCCAAGAAGGGAATCGCACTTCCAGATGGTTCCTTCCCAATCCGAAACGTCACTGATCTAAAGAACGCAGTGAAAGCATTCGGGCGCACAACAGACGCCAAGAAGGCAGAAGTAAAAAAGCACATCAAAAAACGTGCTCGTGCCCTCAACCGTAATGACCTCATCCCCGAGGACTGGAAAACCGCATCAATATTCGATGATAGCCACCTATCCCCGCTCTACGGCGAATATGGTGAAGTTATCGCAATGGTTGCTGCTGCACCGGGCCGAGGTAATGAAGAAGCCTTGCGCCGCTATTGGACAGTTGGAAAGGGCGCAGCAAAGATTCGCTGGGGCACCAAGGGAGACCTTACTCGTTGCCACCGTCACCTAGAAAAGTACATTCCAGGAAGAAGTTGGGGATTCTGCCAGAATCTTCACGAGCGAGTATTTGGCATGCCAAACGCCACACATGACAAACTAACAGGACAAGATAAGTAATGAAAATACCTTCACGCAAAGAAATTAGGCCGGTAGACCCTGAGGTGGTCATTGCCTCTGCCGCGTCTGCCGCAAAGGCACTTGTTGCCTGCGGTGACGGATTTGAAATCACTTCCCCAGCAGACGCATCAGGCGGAGCATCTTTCCGCATCCCTGTCCTCATTCCTGAGGAAACAGAGACAGGAGATTCCCGAGAATTTGAGTTCGGTGCAATCACTTCTCGTGACCTCCCACTTCCACTTTACTGGCAGGTATTCACGGCAGAAGGACACAACGGTTCCGTTATCGTTGGTCGTATTGACTATGTAGAGCGCCTTGGCGGTCCTGAGACTGCGCCTTTGCCAATTGATGAGGGTACAGTGGCAGACGTATTAGACTCGGCTGCGGATACAGAAGAATCTGATGATCTTCTTCCACACGAATCTCCTATGTCCGGCTGGGGAAATGCTTACGGTGTATTTGACACTGGTGTATACGGTCGTGAGGCAGAGCGTCTTGTTCGCGGAGGATTCCTACGTGGAGTTTCCGCAGACCTTGACAAATTCGAGGCCGCTGTCCGTCCATCTATCGCAGACACAGAACTTGCGACTGACGATAATGAAGATGACAAGTCAGATGACGAGCACAAGATCAAGAATGACAAGATTGTTGTCACTCAGGCTCGTATCATGGGAGCAACACTAGTCGGAAAACCAGCATTCCAAGAATGTACCATTGAAATTGTTGATACCCCATACGAAGAAGAATTACCAATCGAGGATGGTATGTACGAAGAAGCAGTAGATGACGACGATCTATATGAGGCATCTTTGGTCGCCAGTGCGGCTCCTGATGTTCCTCCACGTGATTGGTTCAAGAACCCAGGTCTTAAGGCTCCAACTCCAATTACCGTAACGGATGATGGTCAAGTATTCGGCCACATTGCCGCTTGGCACGTAGACCACATTGGTCTACCACGTAACACAAAGCCACCACGTTCCTACTCTAACTACGCATACTTCCGTACGGGAGTTTTGCGTACAGATGATGGTACAGACGTTCCTGTTGGGCAACTCACGTTGGCCGGAGGACACGCAGGAATGGCTCTGTCAGCCCAGGCAGCCGTCAAGCACTACGACGACACAGCCTCGGCTATCGCGGACGTGGCAGCCGGTGAGGACGCCCACGGCATCTGGGTAGCAGGAGCACTACGCTCCACTGCTACAGCGGCACAGGTACGTGCTCTTCGTGCAAGTGCTCCATCAGGTGACTGGCGACCAATTAACGGTAGACTAGAACTTGTTGCTGTATGTCAGGTTAACGTTCCAGGATTCCCAGTTGCACGTGCAATGGTCGCAGGAGGACAGGTCATGGCTCTCGTGGCAGCAGGTGCTAAGCCTCTTGCAGAGATTCGTGAATCTCGCCTCAGCACCCTAGAATCTCGTCTCGATAATCTAGAAGCGAAAGAACTAGAAGCAATCCGTGCAAGTGCACTTGAGGCTCTTGCTCCGCTTAAGACACAGCACGACACAGAATTGACTGCTAAAGCGGACAAGGCAAAGGAAGCAATTTTTGCCCTACGCGAATCACAGAATGCAGAGTTGCAGGCTCAAGCAGCAAAGGCCCGAGCAATCCTGCTCGGTGAGTAAAAGACGGTCGGCCCTCTCAAAAGGGGGGCCGATTTTCTTTGCCTAAAACAAACACACCTACACCTTTAATTGTTTGTGATATACTACTACCTGAGCGCCTGCCGAAGTTCGTTCCCAGCCCCTCATCTTTAATGACGTATGATACCTGAGCAAAAGGCTCATAACAACCTTATGTGGTTGTTTATCATTGACCCATTAGGAGGGCACTGTGGATCGCATCAACGCTATGCTAGATCGTATTGGCGAACTAAGTGTTGACGAACTAAACGAACTTCGAGACGCAATTGTCACGGAATTCGAAACCGTTTCCAAAGAAGACCTAACTCGTGAGGTCGCTGATCAGATGACTACTCTAGGAAATGCCGCTCAGGCAATCCGCGACGAGCAGTCACGTCGTGAGTCCGAAGCCGCTGACCTAGCCGCTGCACGTGATGCAGCCGCAGCACTCGTGGCCGGAGATGCATCAGAAGAAGCATCAGACGACTCGCCAGAAGAGGCAGAGGCAGCCGTTGCTACTGACGCCCCTGTAGATGACAACTCTGACGAAGAGGGCACATCTACTGACGACTCGACCGAAGAGGATGACGACCCTGCCGTAATTGCAGCCAAGAAAAAGAAGGTTGTAGTGGCAGAAGGCGACCCATCTGTAGCGTCCGTTACAGAGGAAACAGTTACCGAGGAAGTAGCCCCAGAGGCAGAACTTTCCGCAGAAACACCTGTAGAGGCAGAACTTTCAACTGCCGAAGGAACACAGGACGTTTACGACGCCGCTGAGCACCGTGAAGCAAAGGCCGAAGAGCCAGAAGTTTCAGAAGAGGTTGTTGAGCCAGTCGTAGAAGACAGTGCAGAAGATGCACAATCAGAAGAAACCCCAGACTCGGAGGAAGTAGCAGACGACTCCGAGGTTACTGATTCAAAGGATGACTCGGAGGAAGAAACCGTGACCGCTGCTGCTAACACAAATGGACTTGAAATTGAAGTTCCTGAGGACCGTCGCGTAGACGCCAAAGAGGTAACTGTTGCACCTGTTACAATTACAGCCGGTGCTGACATTCCTGGTGTCTCTGCTGGTTCAGAACTTCCAAACCTACGTGCCGTTGCCCAGGCAATTATTGACCGCAAAAAGGGTATGGGACGTACATCTGGTGGAGACGGTGAACAGCACACAGTTGCTACATTCACCACACGCTTCCCAGAGAACCGTACACTCGTTTCAAACGACTATGAGGGTAACTCAAAGAAGGTTGAAGACGTTATCGCACCTGAGGCACTTGTTGCTGCTGGTGGACTCTGCGCACCTGTAGAGGTATCTTACGACATTTTCGGTCTTGGTGAACTTGGCCGTCCAGTTCGTGACTCCCTCGCAGTATTCTCCGCAGACCGTGGCGGTATCCGCTTCGTAACCCCTCCAACCCTTTCTGACCTTAACGGTGCAGTTTCGCTTTGGACTCTACAGGACGACATTGACGCTGCAACAGAAGGTGCACCAGACCCAGTTAAGCCATGTATCCGAGTTGCTTGCGGTACTGAGGTTGTTGTCTACACAGACGCAATCCCACTCTGCTTGACCTTCGGTAACCTTGGTGCACGTACCTACCCAGAACTCGTAGAGCGTCACACCAAGTTGGGTATGATTTCCCACGCACGTTACGCTGAGACTCGTCTTCTCACCCGTATCGGCTCCCTCTCCACCGCAGTTACTTCTGACAAGAAACTCGGTGCAGCACGCGACGTTCTCGTTGCTGTTGACCAGGCCGCAGCCGCATACCGTAACCGCTACCGTATGAACCCTAACGAGAACCTACGTGTTATCTTCCCAGAATGGTTCAAGAATGCTCTCCGCGCTGACCTCGTTCGCCAACTCCCAGGAGACGGCCAGGACGTTGCGTTCAACCTCGCAGAGAACACAATTACCTCTTGGTTTGCTGCACGTAACATCAACGTTACATGGAGCCTTGATGGTGAGACCGGCCAAATTGCTGGAACTCAGGCATCCGGAGCACTAAACTCCTTCCCATCAACTGTTATCTGGTACCTCTTCGCTGAGGGAACCTTCCTCTTCCTTGACGGTGGAACGCTTGACCTCGGTCTTGTCCGTGACTCCACCCTCAACGGCACCAACGACTACAAGATTTTCTTGGAGACATTCGAAGGTGTTGCCAAGGTTGGTATCGAATCACTACGTATTACTACACCTGTAGCAATCGCTGGTGCTTCTGCCGCAACTGTTAACACACTTTCCTGATCAACCGATTAGTGAAGTTGCCGGATTTAGTTAGTCTAGAAAGGATAGGTTATGGTTTACATTCAGGATAATACCAGTGCTGAGCCAGCACCTTATGGATTGCTAAGTCCGGCAACCACGGTCGTCCACGACCACACTGATCACTGGGCCGGTGGGTTCGACTACCAAACTGATGATTGCGGAGTAGAGGTTACACTTCTTGGAACGTGTAGTTCCTCCGTCTCTGCGACAGCAGTTGAGGATAACGGTTCTCCGATATTCCGCTCGTACATTCCATTCGAAGTTCAAGTGGCTGTTAAGTGTTCTACAATGGGCACAACACCAGAGGAACAAGAAAAAAGAGCACGTGATGCTCTCAAGGCATGTGCACAGAAGGCAATCGAATTCGAATTTTGGACAGGCACACTGGCGAAAGTTGCTGCGGCTGATCCAAGTTGGGATGTTGATACCAAAGGAGCATACCCTAATCGCTACCTAGCGTCAAGCGATGCTCTCGACGTAACACCAACCCCCGGAACCGGAGTCAAGTCAAAGCAGGGTCTCGCTCTTCTTGAGCAGGCACTAGCAGACTGTGGCTGCGGAATCCAAGGAACCATCCACGCACCGCGTGATGTAGCAAGTGCACTAGGCATTAAGCCAAAGGATGACAGGATTTATACAAATCTTGGAAACCTCGTGGTTGCCGGAGCAGGCTACTCGAATACCGGACCTGACGGCACACCTGCCGGTGCAGGGAAAAAGTGGATGTATGCAACTGGACCAGTAACAGTGCGTCTAGGCGATCCAATGGTTGTGCCGGACAAGCAATCGCAAGCAGTTGACATTCAGAAAAACACCATCGTGTACAGGGCGTCACAGCCAGCAGCAGTTACATGGAATTCTTGCTGCCACGCCGCTGTACTAGTCGATCTAGCACTCGACTATTCATAAGCCACAGGAAACTAGGAGATACAAATGGCTCAGGATTACGCAGCATCTATTGCAGGTGTAGCGCTCCGCGTAACTCGTCTTAACGCCGATGGCACCACAGCCACAGGCGCAAAGTCGTCTTACGTCATGTCCTCCTTCATCTCGGTATCGTTCACCCCTGAGTACGAAGAAGGCGACGAGTTCACACAAAAGGACGCCAACGGTGTTGTTTGTGTAGACTACAAAGCCCCTGACACACTCAAGCGTGTAACACTCGAACTGGCTGTCTGCAACCCAGACCCAGAACTTACCGAGTTGATTGCTGGTGGTACCGTTCTTACGGATGGTTTAGACAACGTGGTCGGTTATGCCGCACCTCTTGTTGGTACTGACCCTAACCCTAACGGTGCTTCCCTTGAGGTCTGGTCTCGCGCTATCCAAAACGGAAAGAATGCACCAGTTAACCCATACTTCAAGTGGGTATTCCCATACGTTGTTCTCACACCATCGGGTGACCGTGTTATTGAGAACGGCCTCATGGCTCAGACCTTCTCAGGTTGGGGCCTTGGAAACGCAGCGTTCGATGACGGACCTGCAAACGACTGGGACTTCCCAGCCGACCGCCCATACGCTTACGCACGTGTTGCTACAGCACCTTCGGGCAACGGTTGGGTCACTCCTTGATCTTAACCTAATAATAGGGGACTTTGCATACGCAAGGTCCCCTTTTATGTTAGAATAGTAATAATTAGGATAGGAGACTTTCGTGCCAGACATTCCAAGCCCGCTAACGTCGGGAAAGATTGTCGGTAACTTTAACATTCTGTCCGCAGATTCAGATGATGCCGGTAGTGAGCCAGACCTCCTGCCAGTACAAGGAACTGCGACAGTAGCGTTGCACGTTTCTCCTGTGCAAGTTCTAGGCGATACTTACACAACTATTTCGGTAAATACCCCGATCAATTGCACAATTGTTGACGGCGTGCTCACTGGCCCTGACGGAGAGCCAGGTGTTATCGTTATTGCTTCCGATTCCCCAGGAATCTCACCTTCTCCTATTCAGTGGGACGTTCGAGTAAATATAGTAGGAGCCAACCCGCAACCTGCACCAATTACTGTAACTGTTCCTACCGGGGAAACCGTAGACCTTGCAACAATAGTTCCTAATTCTTATGTAGGCTCCGTCGTGACAGTGGTATCTCACGAGGACGCAGTTGCAGCGCAAGAGGCTGCACAGCAAGCGCAAGAAGCGCTTAATGAAATCATATCTAGAGGATATATTAACGCCGTCTTTAATCCTGATGACATTAGTGATCTTCCAGATGGAACATTTATTATCCGAACCTAGGAGATATAATGGCAGTCACCGCCAAACTTTACGGACTAGCACAACAGTCCATTTTGAGCAAGGAAATTAATTGGAGTTCCGATACCATCAAGGTAATGCTCACCACTTCCGCATACGTCCCAAATCAGGACACACATCGTTACAAGTCTGCTGTAACTAATGAAGTAACCGGAACCGGCTACACAGCCGGAGGTGCCACACTAGCATCCAAGACAATAAACTATGACACATCGTCCAACACTTTGACACTTGACGCAGCAGACGTTACTTGGCCTTCATCTACAATTACTGCTCGCTACGCTGTAATCTATGACTCAACTGGCACTGATGAAACCAGTGCACTTATCGCATATGTCGATTTTGGTGCCGATGTTGTTTCCACTAACGGTGATTTTACTTTGTCCTGGAACGCAAGCGGTATTGTTACCCTAGCAACTCCTTGATTTTTCGTAGAAAGATATTAATGTGGTATATGTAAAACAAGTATGGTCTGATAGCCCATCTACCTCATCTCCTATTAATGCTGCGGCATTAAACCATATGGAGAGTGGAATATATGCCGCATCTTCACCTGATACGGCAGGAACTAGACGAGTTGAGGCTTTGTCTGCGGCTGGAATCCAGCCTTGGCACTCTGCACTATCCCGTCGCCCATTTGCAACTGCCCGTGTAGCGTGCCTTGGAACGTCTAATACCGCAGGATCAACTCTATCTCACTGGGCTGATGTTTACATGCAAAGGGCACAAACCACAATGAGGAAAAAGTGGGACTGCCCAACCGCAGGCGGACTTGGTTGGATTCCTGCAATAAAAGATGGACTGGATGCAAATGATCTAGTCACTATCTCTGGTGGAACGCAAAACTACTTAGGTGGGTATGGATATACCCAACTGTCTGCAAGTGGCAATAACATAGTATTTTCTCTCCCGGCCGGAGGAACTTCTGTGAAATTACGCTATCGCAATAGAGCGGCTGGGGTATTCTCATGGAAAATAGATTCTGGCGCAGCAACCAATATCACTACAACCAGTCAAAGTGGAAACTCTTCGTACTTGGGAAGTGCAACAATTACTTTGCCTAGTGACACCGCAACGCACACACTAACACTTACCTGGGTATCCGGAACACCTCAAATTAATGGAATTTACCACTACAATGGTGATGAGTCTTCTGGTATTCAGATAGATAATTTTGGTCAAGGCGCTGCAACTACGTCTAACTTCACATCAGACGGAGACGCATATGGTGTTGTTCTTAATATTGCTGACATGGGATATCAATTAATCATTCTTGAATTTCAAGGTAATGATATCAGTGCAGGAAACACCGTAGCACAGTATAAGGCTAATATGCAGTCGATCATATCTTACTACGATAGTGCTTACACAGGTTTAGGTAAGACACCGCCAGCATATCTCCTAACATCTATTACCCCTGGTGTTGGGTCCACAGGAGACACAGCGGCAGCATTAACTACATGGATAGGGTATCAAACAGCAAGAGACGAGATTGCTGCTGCTAATCCTACCCGAGTAAGTACAGCAATGCTTTCTGCGTGGCTTCCCGTAGACTGGACAGCAGATTCTTCAATTTTGCCCGGAGCACTTGATCCTATTTCTGGTATGCCTTCAAATCCCACACTGGTTAATCAACTGTATGGGTCAGGTCACTGGAATGCTTCTGGTCATGCACTTATCTCAGATCATCTAGTTCGACTATTAGGCGGTAATCTAGGCCAGATAGGTTAATCATGGCCCAACTTTATCCTTCAAGTTCTGTATACCCATCTAATTCTTTATATCCTGGGGAACAGGCTCCTACTTCTACTGTACTTGTTCCGTCTATTGCGGTGACAGCCTCGGCAGCAATACCCACAGTTTCTGGTATCGCTGGGGCTGTGAGTTTCCCATCCACCGCAAATGATATTTCTACAGTAGATGGTAGCAGTTCTGGAATTGTGACTATTGCGCCACCAGTAAATACAAAAATTGGTGACGTACTATTTGCTATTGCTGCCACTAGGGATGAGGACACTGTAATTACCCCACCTGCCGGGTGGACTTTGGTGATGAATCCTGAGCCAGACTCTCTAGGAGACGGTTCTGCTCAGGTTTTCTACTACCCAGTAACATCTACACCACCAACTTCGTGGAATTGGTCTATTTCTAATACTCGTTGTGTAGTTGCAATTACACGTGCAGTGGGTGTCAATACCTCTTCTCCGATTAGTTCATACAGTCCGTGGAAAATGGCAGGAACATCAAAAGCCAGTTCTCCTACAATGCCTGATCCGCCAATTGTATTTTCTTCTTTGAGTGTTCCATCTTCGGGTGGAGCAATGGTGTTTTCCGCGTCTTTCTGGGGAGACGCCACTCCTGCATATAGTGACTTGAACACAAATGGTTGGTCAAGTATACTCAACAAAAATTTTGCTAATGTTGGAAGAAAAGCACTCTACATCGCAGGTCAAACCGGACAAACATCTACTGGAACAGTAACACTCACAGGGTCAGGAAATACCGCATCCGGATATGGTGGTATTGTTCTTGCCCTAAATCCTGTAAATGTTACTAAAAATGCAACAGTATCTGTCCCTGTCAGTGTAGTCACATCAACGGCACTTTCTCCGTCGGTATCTAGCGCCTCAAATGCTACTGTAGCGGCCCCTCTGAGCACCATAACTGTTGGCACCCAGCAGCCAAGTGTCAGTGCATCTAGAGTCGCCTCAGTGGCCGCTCCTGCCCTCACAATCACATCTGTAGCCCTTGCACCTAGTGCGTCTGCCACTCGGAGTGCATCAGTAGTAGCAGAAGCGGTTGGGGCACAAATAAATGTTCCTTCTCCGTCTGTTTCTGGTATCTCTAACGCTCTAGTTGGTATTCCTGTAGTTTCTGCCACGATTGGTGTGCCAGTGCCGTCAATCGGCAGTAGTGGAAATGTTCAGGCTGACATTCCTAAGATACAAGTTGATGTTGAATTCCAATCTCCATCGATTAGTGCTGGCGGAACTATTATTATTTCTGCTCCTGCGGCTATATCTGAATCTTTCCCAAACCCACCACAGGTATTTGCACAATCTAATCAAGTCATTAGTGTCCCAGTATCCTCCGCCACCGCATCTGCTCTTTCTCCGCAGGTAGTAGGATTCTCCGGAACATCAGTTCAAGTCCCTGTATCAGTTATCAACTCAGTGGTACATATTCCAGATGTATCTGGACAATCTGCTGGAAGTATTACACCAAATAGTGTCAATATTTCACTCAAGGCACTCGTTCCTGATGTAATTGGACAATCCAATACAGTAGTCAATGCACCTACAATAATGGCAACCATTGGGGCACCTGCTCCAAATGTCTCAGCAACGCAAAACATCTTGGTACTTGTGCCAATTTCGAATATAAGCACAGTAGCACAGGCACCAAATATTTCTGCTTCAAGAAATGCTACAATTGATGCTCCGGCTGCACAGGTAAATCTAGCAGTAAAGACTCCTATTGTACAGGCCGGTGGGCTGCACCTAGCATTCTTCTATGTGGCAAAAGATGGACAACAAATTACCGGAGACTATTCAGTCAAACTAGATGGAGTGGAGACACCTATTGTCGCAATGTCTTTCATCTACGGCGGAATTGAGTATACTTTATTGACATAGGCCGGGCATATCTGGTATGATAGGACCGGAAGATAGGAAAATCAATGGCAGTTCGCTGGATTACTGAGGCAGACACTACTGCACCTACCGATCCGACTTCGGCTCGATACGTAGAGGCAGCATCGTGGATGCTTTACAAATTAACTGGGGAAAAGTACCCAGGAATTACAGAACGCACAGAATGGTACGGATTCGACCAGGCTGCGTGTTTGCCATGCGCTGCGTATGTTCCTAGTATGTTTGTCCCAGTCCACGGACACGTACTGTTTCAAACTATGACAACAAATAAGATCAGACTACGTGGATATCCCGTACAATCTGTGAGTTCTGTTATAGAGGGTGGAACAGCACTGGCCCCTACAGACTTTTGGGTCATCAATAAAAAATACATTCAAAAACGTGACAACACTCCTTGGCTTCTTGATCTAGGGGTAGAGATAACGTACCGATCAGGTGTAAATCCTCCTGAGGCTGGCCGCCAAGCAGCAATTATTCTAGCAAATCAACTTATTGCTGCCGAAACAGACCCAGAGAATTGTCAACTACCTCAGCGTGTCACATCAGTGAGCCGACAAGGGCTTGATTTTACCTTGCTAGACCCACAAGACTTCCTCGAACAAGGAAGAACAGGTATCTACGAAATTGATGCCTTTATTAAAGCGTCCAATCCGATTAATGCACGAAAGAAACCACGTGTTTTCTCGGTGGACATACCATCCGGAGAGACGAGAGTATAATGTCAGAATCTAATCCATATGCAGCACCAGAAGACAACGAAGTTGTAGAAGTTCCTACGGCTGAGGAAACAGAAACCGCATCTGCCCCAGAACCAGAAGTAAAGGCTAATGACGGAGAAGAAGTTCCTAGTGGAACAATCAAGGAAGTCCTCACATGGGTTGGAGAGGACAAGGAGCGCGCCCAAGCAGCACTTGATGCTGAGAAGGCAAGCGATTCCGAGCGTAAGACCCTAGTGACTTCTCTTGAGGAAATCCTAGGAGCCTGACGTGCTTCCTGCGTATAAAACTACCATATATGAAGCGCTAGAGACGCTACGAGACACGCTCAACGCTACAGCAGCAGAATATAGCATAGAGTTGCCCACACGTCAATACTTTGACAGTGGTGGTCCTAACGAATCTCCGCACGACTGTGAAGAAGTAGTTTTCACCTTCGAGCAAATGTATAATGGTTTTCCGTCTGGACCCAATGACACACCTACCACCTGTGAAGGGCCGCGAACTGCTACGTTCAGCGTGGAAATTGTTAGGTGCACTCCGACACCCAAGCGTGCCGCAGGACGTACCGGAGCACTGCTTCCTCCTGATATAGCCGAACTCGACGCTCTTGTATCAAAACAAGGGCAAGATGCCTGGTTACTCATGGACGCAGGACTTAAGGCCGCAGAGCAAATTGGACTTGAAATCGGAGGTCTTGCTGACGTGGTAATGGGGCAAGAGGCTGGCGGCTTTCAGGCCACTGTACTCAACCTAACTGTAGGATTGCTAGGCGCGTAATGCCAGTAGTATTTGTAAAAAACGAAGCCGGATGGAACGAGTTGACTCGTTCCCCGGCTGGTGCTGTTTACAAAGATATCAATAAACGAGGGCAAAAACTTCAACAACTTGCACGTAGACAGGTTGGTAAGAAAACTGGAAGACTTGCAGCAAGTATTACCAGCATCACTACAGTTGATGCAAAGGGAGTCATTAATGTTACTGGCTCTGGAAGTAAAATTGCCTTGATCCACCACGAAGGGGCCAAGGCACACATCATCCGACCAAAACGTGCAAAGATGTTAAGATTCGTTCAGAATGGTAGAGTTCGCTACGCAAATGTAGTTCATCACCCTGGACACCGATCCAACAAGTACCTCACGGGAAACCTTCCACGTGTTATCTTGCGATAAATGATATACTTTGCCTAGGGCACGGCCCCAACGACACAAAGGAAAGAAAGACAAATGCCAAAGACAATCGGACGCCACAAGGCTTTTACCCGTAAAGCACGAGAAGAAGTAGAACCACTTTCATTTGACCTCGAAGGTCAAACATTCAAATGTCATCCTGAAATTCCAGGTGCAGTAATTCTTGACTTTGCTGCCGCTTCCAGTGAAGGCGGAGTAGAAGTTGCTATTCAAATGAGTTCATTCTTCAAGCGCGCAATTCTTCCTGAGGATTATGAGAACTTCGAGAAACTTATCTATGACCCAGAAGTGGCGATTGATGAGGAATTACTTGCAGATATTCTCGGCTGGCTCGTAGAACAGTACACAGACCGCCCTACGGAGGCGTCCTCCAAGTAATCTCTGAGTTTTTGAGGTTCTGGGAGTTTGTAGACGGGTATTATCTGTCCCGCAATACCGATCTTGTCGCTCTGTTCAATGAAATGGATGGGCGACGCTCCATGAACATTATCGAAAGCATCATTGTGGAGGACGGTATACGCGGGCTTAATCTATTCGCAGATGACGAGAAGCAAATTGGAATGCTTGAAAATGCACGTACTGGTATTATTAAGGTGTATAATAGTTCAAGTAAACCTATGGTCTCTGATGACTCAGAATTCGATATGGATTATGTTATAGACCCACTAAGACCTTTCAACCCGAATATACCGAACTATATCGAACCGACAGAAAGCGGATATCCGGGACTTGAACCACCTGTAGGATAGAAAGACGTAAGAGAGAACGTACATGACTATGACCCTTAAGCCAACAGTTGTGTACGTTCTTTTGTGCCCAAAAACTGGTGAGATTCGTTACGTAGGAAAGACTACAAGTGGTTTGGCTAGACGTTGGTATGAACATGTACGTACAGCAAAGATAGATACGAATAAGACTCATAGAGATTATTGGATTCGTTCTCTTATTGCTGGTGGAGAACTTCCTCTTATTGAAGAACTTGACTCTGGTCTATGGAGCGTTGAAACTGCTAATCTAAGGGAACGTTACTGGATTGCAACTTTCCGCGAACGTGTACTAGATTTAGTGAACACTACGGATGGCGGAGATGGTGCTCAGCCTGGTTGTACATACTCTCAGGAAGTCCGAGATAAGGTTGGGGCTGCATCTAAAGAAAGATGGCAGACGAGCGAGTATCGAGAAAAAATTTCTGAGAAACGTAAAGAATATTGGGACGGCAATGAACGTGCCCGTGCTGCTGTTAGTAGACAATCAAAAGAGCGTTGGGCTGATCCGAATTATTTAGGTAGAACTTCATTACAGTCTATTGAATACAGGGCAAAAAGATCAGAAATTGCTAAAAGAAATTCTAATAGTCCTGAGGGCATAAAGAGATTAGCAAAAAACGGTAAAAAATCTTCTCTACTTCGTAGAGAATGTGTAGACTGTGGAAAAATATGTCCGCCTGCTTCTATGGGTATGCACCTAAAAGGTACTGGGCATTCTGGGTATTTAGACCTAATGACTGAAAGAGGTGCGTAATCCGTGGCAATTATAGGATCGGCGTACGTAACAATACGTGCCTTAACAAACAATCTAGCCTCTGACATTGAAAAGGGTCTCGGACCTGCTATCGATTCGGCAGGAACAAAAGCCGGAGAACGCCTTGCGCAAAAAATGCAGCAAGGATTTTCTCGTAATAACAAACTTTCTGCACCAGACATTGATACCTCACGCGCGGAGCGTTCTCTTTCTCGTGTAGGAGACAGCGCCCGTGACGTTGCTCGTGACCTTAACCGTACAAAAGGCAAGGTAAGCGTAGACACAGACCCAGCAGAACGTGCCCTTAATGATGTGGCAAAAACTGCTGCAAACGCAGGAGAACGTGCTGGAAGGGACTTCACCCAGCGATTTGGAGCAGGAAACTTCTCCGGTGTAGTTACCCGCTTGTTCAACGTCATTCTCCTTGGTACCCCTGCTATTGGTGCCCTTGTTGGAGCACTATCCTCTCTTGTATCAGGACTTTTCTCCGTTGCAGCGGCGGCTGCTCCTGCGGCTAATGCATTAGCAATTTTGCCTGGGTTAGCCAGTGCTGCCGTTGGCGCATTTGCTACCATCGGTCTTGCATTTAAGGGTGTAGGTGCTGCATTCTCTGCCGGACAAAAGGCTCTTGGTGGCGGAGGCGGGGCTGCTGCGTCTGCTGGGAAGTCAGCACAACGTACAGCAAACCAAGTTGCTGATGCACAGGCCGATGCCGCTGAGAAGATCAAGCAGGCCAACGAAGACGCTGCTAAAGCCTCTAAAGAGGCAAGAGACCAGATCATCTCTGATCAACAAGATATTATCGATTTGAATGACCAGTATCGAAAGGACTCGAAAGAGACCAAAGATGCTATTGTTCAGGACAAGAAAGATATCGTTACCGCCAACACTCTTGCTGCTCAACGTCTTCGTGACGCAGAAAAGAATGTTGCAGATGCTGAATATGACCTAGCCAAAGCACAGGCTAAGTCTAAGCAGGCACAAGCAGACCTCAACGCTGCCCGTAAGCAAGCAAAAGAAGACCTTGAAGACCTCAAGAACAGCGCCGAGCAGGCGTCTATTTCAGAGGCTCAGGCTGCTATTAACTTGCAGAAGGCCCGTGAAAATCTAGCACTTTATACTGAACTACCTGTTAACAACCGCCTACGTCAACAGGCTGAATTGCAGTACCGTCAAGCACAACTTGACATGACTGAGGCTACCCAAACAGCCAAGAGAACCAGCGAAGCAAACGATGCTGCCGTTAAGGCTGGCGTAGAAGGTTCTGCTAAGGTGCAGGACGCTAAGCAGGCCGAGGCAGATGCACAGCACGACGTATCTGAGGCACAGTACAATGAGATGAAGGCCAATGAAGACCTTACTCAAACTAAACTAGATAATGCCAAAGATATTCATGATGCCAACCAGCAACTCATTGACGATCAAGAAAAACTTCAAGACATTAATCGTCAGTATGCTAGAGACTACTCCGATGCTACCAAGAAACTAGCACAGGATCAACAAAAACTTAGTGACATTGAGGAAGAGCGCCGCAAGAAGATCGCTGATGCTAATAAGCAACTAGCGCGTACTCTTCGTGATGCTGCACTTTCTGCTGAGGGTGTTGGGGCTGCCGGAGCCAGAGGAATTAATGCATTCCAAACGGCAATGGACAAACTATCTCCTAGCGCACAGCAATTCGTTCGTTATCTGCTTTCTATTCGCGGAATAATGAAAGACTTGCAGGAGGCTGCTGGTGTAGAACTCTTCCCTAAACTTGAAACCGCAATTGATAAGGTCATCAAGGGCAATGCTCTTGGTGTGCTCAAAGACGCACTAAGAGGTATTGGAAGTACCATTGGTGACGTTGCAATTGATCTTGCAAATCTCATCAATGATCCATTCTTCCAGGGCACATTCTCCAAGACAATGGATTCCAACAAGGTTGTTATTAAGAACCTTGGCGATTCGTTGATTAATGTCATTGACCTTCTTAGCACGCTTTCTGCTGCCGCTGCTCCTGTTACTGAGTCATTCAGTAAGTGGATCAACACTATCACCGGAAATTGGGCAAAGAAGGCTCGTGATAACTTCGATGGTGTCCAGGCGTCAATCCAACACGGTGCTGATGTTGCCAAGCAAATTGGTGGAATCCTCAAGAACTACATTCTTGGTATTTACAACCTCGGTAAAAATGCACAAGGCGCAGGTGAAGGTCTTCTCGACTCTCTAACCAAGGCTTCGGAGAAGTTTAAAGACTTCACAGGAGACCCAGACAGAGCCGGTAAGTTCAAAAAATTCTTCCAGGATACAGCAGAAAACGCTCGCAAAATTTCTACAATGATCGTTTCTGCTACAAAAGCCTTTGCTGAACTCGGACAAAATCAGGCCATCGGTGAGATTGCGGACACAATTAATGACGAAGTTGTCCCAGCACTTAAAGACCTCTTAGATCAGGCCACAACTGAGGCCGGTCCTGTCCTTGGTCAACTTTTTGCAAATATTACCGAAGCATTCAAGAATCTTACTCAGAATGGTGGACTTAGGACATTCCTCACTATTCTTAACGACTTCTTTACAGTAATTAATGGCATTGCCAGTGCCCCAGGAGGAAAGCAAACTCTTGTCCTACTCGCCAGTCTTGTAGCGTCATTCAAAGCATTGTCTTTGATTAAAAAACTTACTAACTTAAACAATATTGGTGCTGACTTGAGAAAACTTGGTGGTATGGGTAAGACTGCCATCAATTTTGGTAAGTCTATTGGAACATGGTCTAAGGCTGCTAAAGAAGCCGGAAAAAGTGCACCAGTGCTGCGCGGATTCATGTCAGCAGTCGGAAACACACAACCTATCATCAAGGCTCGCCTTGCATGGCAAAGCATCTCTGGCGTTACAGTTAAAGCGGCCAAGGGCATTAAAGGCGCATTTGAAACTGTAGCCATCAAGTCCATGTATGTCGGTGAGTCACTTAAAAAGGGTGCGGGTACGGCTGTACAGGCTGCTAAAAACTTTGGAACCAAAGTAGGTGGTGCACTTAAGACTGGCCTTTCCAGTACGATGGATGTTGGTAAGTCTGTCGGAACAAGCATAAAAAATGGCGTAGGAAAAGCCGTATCTGCTGCGTCTAGTGCAGGTAAATCTATCGGAACTTCCCTAGCCAACGGAGCAAAGACTGGTGTAAATGCTGTCAAGGCAGGTTTTGACAAGATTGCTGCCAGTGCCGTTGTTGCTCGCGCTAAGGCTCTTGCTTTTGCCGCAGGGCAGAAGATCATTGCTGCCGCTACAAAGGCTTGGACAGCAATGCAATGGCTTCTTAACCTAGCGCTCAACGCCAACCCAATTGGTCTTCTCATCACAGCAATTGGACTTCTTGTTGCTGCTATTGTTGTCATCATTGTCAAGGTCAAGCCTGTTCGAGAATTTTTCCTCAAGTTCTGGAAGAACATCCAAAAGGCTTGGGACAAGGTTGTTGATTGGTTCAAGAAACTCTGGAATACTATTTACGGATGGTTCAAGAAGAACATTGATAAAATTGTCACTATTCTAGGTCTATTTGTTCCAGGAATTCTTATAATTAAATACTGGAAACAAATATCTGATTTCTTTAAGAAATTATGGGATGGTGTTTACAAGTACTTTAAGTCATATATTGGACTAATTGGTAAGGTTGTCTCTGGGCTTTGGGACACTGTTAAGAAAGTTATTGGTTGGATCAAGGATGGCTGGGATGGTCTAGTCTCCTGGGTCGGCAAACTCCCTGGACGTATAGCCACTGCTGCTAAAGGTATTTGGGATTCTTTTTACAATACAATTTCCGGTTTAGTCACTAAAATCCACAAAAAATGGGATGATCTTGTTACTTGGGTAAAAGGATTACCAAGTAAAATCTCTAAGGCTGCTTCAAATTTGTGGCAATCTTTCAGAGATAAAGTTAATAGTGTATATACTTCTATCCAGACAAAGTGGAATGCGCTTGTTGATTGGGTAAAAGGTCTTCCTGCAAAAATTGGACGAGCAGCCGGTTCTCTTTGGCAGTCTTTTAGAGACAAAGTTAATAGCGTATATACCTCTATTCAAACTAAATGGAACAATCTCGTAGGCTGGGTGAAGGGTCTTCCTAGTAAAATAAGTGGTGCTGCATCGAATTTGTGGCAGTCATTCCGAGATAAGGCTAATGGCGTATATACTTCTATTCAGACAAAATGGAATGATCTTATTGGTTGGGTGAAGGGTCTTCCGTCTAGAATTAGTCGCGCAGCGTCTGGACTTTGGGGTGGATTTAAGACTTCTTTCCGCTCGGCCATTAATTACATCATTGATAAGTGGAACAACCTAAGTTTCCACTTGTCAGCACCAAAGAATAAACTTACCGAGTTTCTTCACATCAGTAATCTAGGATTCACGCTTGACACGCCTAATATTCCTCGTCTTGCAACTGGTGGTGTTGTTAATCCTTCTCCTGGTGGAAGCCTAGTTAACGTTGCTGAGGCTGGCAAGCCTGAGAAGGTTACGCCTCTTGACAAGGACGGACTCTCCGCAGGTGATCATGCTGTTATTGCCGCAATTAACTCGCAAAAGTCTGCTACCATTAACATCACAATCTACCAGCAGCCTGGACAGAGCACGCAAGAACTTGCCTCCGAAGTCTCTCGTCAACTTGCATGGCAGATGGGATGATAAGGACTTAAGAGATGCCAGTTTCACTATTCACCGGAGATGATATCTCCCTCAACGGAATAACGTTCAATCACTTGGACGACTCCGGTTGTATTTGGTTTATCGAAGACATTGATGGTTGGTGGGGACTACCTGACCTAGAAGCATTTGACGATCCTCGCTCATACATTGAAGACGGAAGTTACTTTGCTGCTGGTAGGTATTCTCCACGAACCATCACCATTACCGGACATATCCTTCCTCCATATGACGGAATGCAGGCAGTAGTTGCAGCAAGAAATGCACTCAACAATGCCCTTGATTTAGTTCGCCAAGAAGGTAGTTTCCAGGTAAACGAGGGTCCAGACAAATATGCAATGGTGCAGGTAGCAGGTCGTCCACTCACAGCCTTCGATAAGATCAACAATGTACTGAATTTCAGCATTCAACTTCGTGCTGCCGATCCACGTAAATTTGCCGTAGAGCAGAGTCTTATTTCTATTGATGTGGCTGCTTCTAGCGACGGCAGACGCTACAACAAGAATTACCCAGTTTCCTACGGAGAAATTGGCAGTGACGGGACAGCAAGTATTTTCAACGAAGGAAACTACAACACACCTGCAACCTTTAGAATTAATGGGCCAGTTCAAAATCCAATCATCTCACACATCGAAAGCGGCAAAGACTTGCTCTTTGATGTTGATTTGGCAATTGATGACTATGTAGATGTTGATTTGCGTGCTCGCACTGTTATCCGTAAAGGCGGAGTTTCCGGCAGAAGTACGCTTCTTGCTGGGAGCGAGTGGTTCACCATTGATCCAGGAAATAACACAGTTAAGTTTAGTGGTTATCAGACGATAGCCCCCCGAGACGCATCTCCTGCGTTAACTAACTATGTACCAAACCCTGCATGGGCGGATGTTAATGTCAGCGGAACACCTGACGGAGAATACATCAACTCTGCTGTTACAGTCCAAAGCATTGGATTTGATGGACCTAACACCAATAGACGAGTTCGCTACGTAAGAAGTGCGTCTTCTGGTGGCTCAGGCTTGGCTGTTATCCAGGCAGGCGGAGACACGACTGTTCCCTCTCTTGTACCACAACTTACGGCATCTAGTACATATACAGCGTCTGTGTGGGTACGTGCCCCAAAGGCAACACAGGTAGTTTTGCGACTCGCAACGCCAGGCACCACCACAGGAACAGCCTCAGGAGTTTACAGCCTCGTGCCTAACCAGTGGACACAACTTTCTGTAACAGGAACTACTGGCGCAGCCCAGACAACCGGAGCCGTAAGTATTGAGTGGAAGGCTGTTGATCCCGGCTATACGGATGCTACAGGAGATACGTTAGACGTTTCTTCTGCAATGATCAATGATGGATCAATCTTATACAATTATTTCGACGGTGATAGTGCATTCTCCGTGTGGACAGGAACAGCAAATGCCTCTACATCTACCCAACAAGCATTAACTTATGTTCCTAAGGCTATGGTACAATTTAGATACCACAGCGCGTGGATTTATTAAGACGTAAGGATAAAAGATGGCTTTATTGAACCCTCCTGCCTATATGCAGAATGGGACTTACACTGCCCGAGACGATAGACTTTTCTTAGATACTATTGTTCCAACCGCAGGTGTAGAACGAGGATTTACTGTCACTCAGACACCAACATCTTCGATGTATGTAAGAGTAACAGGTGGACGTGCATTTGTTAAGTGGACGAGCACAGCAAACCAAGGATCATACCTTGTAACTAACGATGGAAATATTGACGTTCCCATCGCCGCAGCATCTTCTGCTAATCCTCGAAAAGATCGAGTTGTTCTTACAATCAGGGATGCACAATTTAGCGGATCAAACAATGACGCAATTATTCAGGTTCTACAAGGTGATCCTGCTGGTACGCCTAACCCTCCTGTGCTTCCCGCAAACTCTATTACTCTCGCTGTTGTCACAGTGCCAAAGAGCGCGTCCGTTATCGTCACAGCAAATGTGGATAACTCAGTACAAGACGTGGCTAGAATTTCTGCCACACTTGCTCCGCAGGCAATTAAATGTACCAGCACCACAAGACCAACGTCTAACATCACTGATGGTATGATCATCCAAGAAACTGATACAGGTCTGACACGTGTTCGTGTGGGGTCAGTCTGGCGTCTGCTTACAGGTGAGGTTTCGGCTAACGGGGTATTGTCTGCTGTACTAGCCAGCAATGGCACAGGATGGAACGTTACTAGTGCGAATGCAGACATTAGAGGAACAGCACTCAGTGTTTACATTAACGCTACGTATACTGGTTCAGGTATTACGGTACCATCTACCGGAAACATCGTTAACCAATTAGTTTGCACAATTAAGCCTACCTGGGCTCCTGCACTTACTACCGGAATTTCCAGCACAGGAACTGGACGTACCATCGGAGGATACGTCAACCCATCAGGACAAATTTATCTTGCAAATGTTGCCCCTGGTGCAAATATTGCAAAGAACGAAACTTTCAGTATGGCATTTACTGGTATCGTCTCCGGCTCAACTTGGCAGGTATGATATGGCGCTTCTACTTCCATCATACATGCAAGAAAATGCCTTCTCGGCCACTGATCAAAGACTCATTACTGAGACTGTTGTCCCTCTACCCGGAATTGTGCAGGGGTTCAATATCGTAGCCACTGCACCAGCCTCAATGAATGTTACCATTGGCGCTGGGCGAGCCATTATTGAAAAGACTGACGCATCCAACCAAGGATCATACGTCATCACTAATGACGGCAACATTACTGCCACCATCGGAGCAGCGTCTACTGCAAACCCAAGAATTGATCGTATTGTCCTCACAGCACGTGACTCACAGTTCTCTGGTTCCAATAATGATGTAATTGTTCAGGTTATTGCTGGTACGGTTGCCGCATCTCCTGTGGCTCCTGCTGCCCCAGCAAATTCTATTACCTTGGGACTAGTTACCGTACCTAAGAGTGCAACCACAATTACTACTGCTAACATTGATGTGATATCGTCTGATCAGGCACGCGCCTCTTATACTTTGGCACCACAAATCACTAAATGTCTCAGCACGAAAAGACCAACGACAAATCTTGTTGAAGGAATGCTTATTCAGGAAACTGATACAGGCTATATTCGTGTCCGCACAGGCGGAGTGTGGAAACTCATCAGCAGTGGGCTATCTACAACTAAAATTTCTGATATTGCTGTCGCCAAGGGTATTCCAGTAAACACTAAACTACCTGGCTACATTACATACTCCACTACTTTTGCTACACTCGTGGCAGAAGTGCATGGAAATCCTGCCTTTACACCGTTGAGTGGTTCTGCTCTCATTCGCGGTGGTATGGTACAAGTAAACATTTCCGTTAAAAGTTTGGTTAATATTGTCAAACCTACCAACGGAAATATTACCAACCTTCCTCTTTGCTCCATCAAAGACCCATACAAACCAGCGGTAACTACCCCTGTTGTGCCTCTAACAACTGGCCCTACTTTTGGGGCGTACGCCAACGCAGATGGTTCAGTATATTTGGCTAACCTATTGGGAAGTGTTTCGGCAGGAGATACCTTTAACTTCTCTTACGTAGCAGGAACATCTAGTAAGTTGTGGGCGGTATCGTGACATGGCAACCACATCACAACATCTCTATACCTTCCTTTTTACAGATATTAGGACAAACAAAGTAATTGCTGAACTTCCAGTATCTGCTCCTACCTACGGATACAAACTATCCGACACAGGAGAAATGTCTGGATCATTCAACATCAATGATGAAGTATTAAAACAAGACCCGCTCAACGCAACCGTACCTGGCCGCACAGGAGTATACGTCATTCGTGACGGTATTCCTGTGTGGGGAGGCATGGTATGGGGTCGTCAGTACTCTGTGCAAAATCGCCAGATGACCATTAATGCTGAGACATTTGACTCATACTTCAACAAGCGCTTCCAGCGGAGCGAGTACCACGTTGATGGGGTTGATCAGTTTGACATGGCACGTTGGTTGATCAAGAACAATAACATTGACCAAGACATTCTTATGGATGTTTCTACGGCCATGTCTGGTGTTACTCGTCAGCGTAACATGTACAGGTACGAGTATAAGACAATTCTAGAAGAATTCACGCAACTAGCAAATCTTCTCAATGGATTTGACTGGGAAGTGCGTGTCTACAAAGATAATCAAACACAAGAGTTAAAGAGAAGACTAGAGTTCTACTACCCACAAAAAGGTCTTACACCTTCTCAGTCTCACCTTGTTTTCGACTACCCAGGAAATATTCAAACATTTGATGTTTCATGGGATGCGAAGGAAGGCGCTAACATCGTGTATACTCTTGGTGCTGGTACAGGATATGATCAACTCGTGGGAGAGGCTGACGACTACAGTCAACTCAGCGCTGGTTGGCCTAAACTAGAAATTTCTAGGTCGTATACTTCCGTGACGTTCCCAAGTACGTTGAATTCACACGCTTCTTCGATCTTGAAACTAAAGAACTCGCCAATCACGATTTATTCTGTTACCATTAGACCAGACATTGATCCTCCGTTTGGTAGTTACAGCGTCGGAGACTGGGCAACCTTCAACATCGAAGACCCACTCTTAGGACTTCTTAACATCACACAGAGAATCACAGAAATGACGGTCGCCGTAGACACAAGCGGTCTTGAAACCATTACTCTTACATTGAGCAGTGGTGAAGAGCCTATTGAAGACAACCCAGAAGATGACATTCCAGACGTATGACAGAATACAACAGCCAGAGAACTTTACAAAATAAGTTCCGAGAAATTGAGCGAAGACTACGTGGTCTTGAAAGTACTGCCCAATTGGGATTTTCCTCCGTCGTTAGCGATGGAGCCATTAAGGTCTATGACAAAGATGGTACCCTTGTGCAGCAAGTTGGTACCCAATTTGATGGTACCTACACTTCTGCATCCCTTGGCGGGCCGACACCACCAACCCCAACTACCCCCACAGTTGCGGGAGTAGTTGGTGGATTGGATATCAGTTGGGATGGACTATTTACAGACGCAGCATACGCTCCGATGGATTTTTCCCGTGTAGAAGTGCATGCATCTGCTGCATCAGGATTTGAAATAACACAAGAAAACCTTGTCAACACATTCGAATCACCTCAAGGCGGAAAGCACTTCGTTTCTTTTCCTGATTCCAATACCTACTATGTAAAATTAGTAACGAGAACACAATCAGGAAAACTATCTCCTGAATCTGGACAAGCCTCTGGTGTTCCGCAAAGTGTTGAAGCAGGAGAAATTATTCCACCTGCCGCGCCTACTGGGCTAGTAGAAACATCTTCGTGGTACTACAGCCCAAACTGGCTTGCCCTTATTCGATTTGATCTTTCTTGGAATGCTGTTACTGTAGATGAGCACGGCGGTCCAACTACAATTTCTGGGTACGAAGTTTGGTATTCAGAGAACGGTGGGGACTACGTATTCGGAGCGGCCTCGCAGACCACCTCTGTGACGCTCTACGCCCTCAAACCTGATACCACGTACTCTTTCAAGGTCCGTGCCGTTAATCAAGTTCCAGGGCAATTTTCCGGCGCTGCTTCTGGTAATTTTCCATCTTCGTCTATCGTAGAGACCATCCCTACCCCAGACACAATGCCTGCTCAGTCACAAATGACTGTAGCACTCATCAGTTACGATGCACTGACAAGCGTATCTGCTGTTCCTCCCGGTCAAATTGCTTTTGTTGAGGTGGGATACAAGACAACTTCTGGTGGTACGTATAATACGATCACAACATTTGGTTCCCCTAGAATTCCGCAAAGTGTTCCAGTAGCAAATGCAGGAGACCCAAATGACACTGCGTATCTTGCTCTGCGCTACACTACGTACATGGGAAATCGCGGAGCATGGGCACCTGTTAACCCTTCCCCGCTTACCATTGTTGGAATTGTTGACGAAGACCTCATTAACACCTCATTGCAGGAACAATTTGCCTCCGTCAATAGTGCGGTGTCTGCTGTACAGGTTTCTGCTAATGGTAAAAACACCATCACATATTCAACTGCAAATCCGTCAGGAACAGGTGTAGTAGGAGATACATGGTTCAAACAATCCGGAAACATCATTGTTGCACAGTGGACATGGGATGGGTCAAGTTGGATAGCAAAAACTCTTGACAATGATGTTATTGCTAATCTCGACGCCGGAAAGATCAATGCCGGAACTATTAGCGCTGAGCGAATCGGGGCAGGCACAATTGCTGCCTCCGCGCTTGCTGCCAACTCCGTGACGGCCTCTGCAATCGCCACAGGTGCTATCACCGCAGGTAAGATCGCTGCTAATGCTGTAACGGCTGGGTCTATTAATGCTGGTGCCATTGACGGTATGATTATCACGGGTGCGGTAGTTCAAACTGACTACTCTGGTCAACGTGTTGTACTTGACGCACTCGGACTTCACGGGTACAATGAATTAGGTCAGGAAGTTACCACTATCTCATCTGATACTGGTGCTCTGTCTGCGGCTAGTGGTACATTTTCAGGTAAAATTGTCGGTTCTGAAATTATTGGTGCAGTTCTGAAAACAGGAACCACCGGAAACAGAATGTACCTTGGGGACTACTACTATGTGCGCCCACCTAGCCAAAGTGGAGATACCAACTTAGGTGGATCACTTTTTTGGTACGCACCTGATGAGTTTAACTGGTACCCATCAAATCTTACATCATTTACTCAAACTAATACTGACATTAACGGGTGGGATAACGCTATATATTTGGCTACTGGATATCCAAATGGAAGTTCTATTAACCCAACTTCTCTACAGATGGATTTATATGTTCCGTCACCAGAAGATGCCCTCTCTGATGGTACTTTACCTATCAGTTACTCATTGTTTGATACCGGACACTTTTTTGTCTACTCAGGTAGTCCAAATGGCAACTCTAATAAAATCCCATATCCACTGGCTATACAACATAATACTTTCCATGTTGGATCAACAGAGAATCTTAAAAATGGGCTGTACCAAAATACAAGTAAGATTGAATTAGCACTCGAACTTGATGGCATAAGTGATGGTGGACCTAACCCGCCTACTCCGTGGAACTATGTAGACAATGCTCTTCACTCTACCATTAATATGACTGCCTCGTATTCTGGTGCAACAAGTGCCTCTTCTGTTGATTTAAATTCACTAGTTGGTAGTACTGAGTGGAATATCGGAGCACTTACTGATTTTTCAATCTCTAAGTGGGGAATAAAGCCACTTGGGCCTAATTCTGCTGATTTTGTGCAATATGATGTTTTGACTATTCATAGTGCGAGAGACGCAACTGACTCTAGTTTTATTCAATTACAAGCACCACCTGAGGTTGGCGATGTTGACAACAGCAACCCTAACTATGGTTGGGTCACTATTGCTAATGAAAGTATTTCTCTTGCTGCAAAAAATGTTGAAATTACAGCAAATAACGGAACTGGTACACTTAATTCGGATAGTTTATTTAGACTAACAGCATCAGCAAACCTCTCAGCAACTTCTACTGGACATGCATTACAAATTGGACTCACCAATAGCCCTAATCTAAGATTTGACACTTCTGGTATTTCAGCAGTTTCTGGCGGAACTTTGTCTGATTTGGATTTGAACCGTGGTGGTGGTATAGTACACGTAGGTCAGTCTCAAAGTTCTGGCTCTCCTGAACTTATGGTAGGAAATCCTGCTGGTAATTTACAGCCCAACCTATCTCTGGTACGATACAGAAATAGTCAGTTATACAAGGCATTATTTTACGCCACGGCAACTAGCGGTCCAGGACAATTAGGGGTACAATTACAAATCGATGGCACTTCACAATCAACTTTCTACTTTAATGAGGGTAATACCGGTACTGGAAATATTACGGCAAATACAAATAGTGTTACAAGACCCGTTACTCCATTTGCAATGCAGATGGGAACAGTCAGTACTTCTACTGGTATTGCGCAAAATGCGGGATGGCAGCCATCTATCTCATTTGCATCTGGAAGATTTACACAGGCACCGTTTGTATTCGTGGCAGTAGACAGCCCAAGACTAACAACTGATGCCGAATCTATCACTACTTCGGGATTTACAGGACGAGCCTATAACTGGACCACATCTACAGTACCAAGTACTAAAATGACATGGCTAGCAATTCAAATGACTTCAAGTAATACAGTAGGGTGATAGGTATGGACGAAATACAAGAAACAGAAAATCAAATAGTAGTTGTCACATGTAGCACTGATGGTTGTGAGAATAAAAATGCAAAAATTCAACTTACAGTGCCCAAAGAAAACCCAGACATATATTGTGGTGTATGTAGCGTTAATATTACAACATCGATACAAATAGTATAAAGAAAAGGAAAAGACATAATGGACATTCAGATTCAAGATATCCTTAGTGGATATAAAGACCGCCTCTCAAATGCAGAGCACAATAACATTATCCTTGAAGCGCAGGTAAGTGCTGCGAATAAAACTATCGAGGAAAAGGATGCTGAGATTGAAGAACTCAAAGCATCACTGACAGAACTGAAAAAGTCTGACGAAAAGGTATCAGAATAAGAAAAAGCCCCTCTCTTTCAAGAGGGGCTTTTCTCAATCTTCTATTTCTGTTTCGTCGTACTGAACTCCCTGACTTATCAGAATTCTTCGATATTTAGCGGCGATATCTAAGGCGGCATCCCTTTCTTTTCTGATGACCTCATTGTATCTTTCCGCTTTCTCTGCTCGTGCTCTTTGGTTGTCCGCATCTTCTCGTGCGTTTTCAGCATCCTCATTGAGCCTTTGAAGCAATGCGGCTTCACTTGCCAACTTGGTGGAACTTAAATTTCTAAGGCCAATAATAATGGCTGTTAAGAATGTGGCACCACCTGCTGAAAGGAGAAGTCCCAAGAAGTTATTCATTTTCCGCATCACCTCGGGAGAACAATTTGAGAGCGCGAACAAGACGTAAAGTTTCTATTGCTCGGGCAGCCAGTCCTCCTGAGAATGCCAAAACCACCAATGCTGCTGCTAGGGAATAATAGTGTCCTAGTTGGATTGCAGAATTACTTAATGTATATGAATACGAAATGTTTGCGACAATAAGTAGTGAGATTCCTCCTACTTCAAAATACCATAGTGGCCCAGAACTTTTTACAAAGCGCCTTGCTACTAAACTGACGGCGGCAACAATTCCGCCGACGATATAAAAAAGGCCAAATAGAACGGCAGTGACACCACTGGCGATTAGTTCTACTGTTGGCGGAGGGATCAACAAGAAAAAGAAACCGGCAGCGGACAGCAACAGATATGTAAATAATAAAGCGCCCGACGCCCTGGAAATCATATGGTATCCTTAGAGTGCTAATAGGTCTCATGGACCTGTAGTAAAAGACAATTCAATTGTAACACAATTGAGGATTTAAGACTTATGACGAGGCACTATGATTACAGTACAAGACGGCTTAAGAAACCTCAAATTTGAGGGAGAACTGCTAGCAGCAAGTTCCAGCCGCATTAAGAAAAAGTTCAGATGGGTAGAATTCCGTCTGTATCGAACCGAATCAGGACGATTCGTTATCTCTCGCGTCGGCGTGAGTATGATCTACCACCAGAAAGCGTGCTCTGTCGTGTCACGCAACAATATTGCGCCAGTACCGTCCAACGCTATTGGAGTCAATCTTGTTCCATGCGACGATTGCCGACCTGACAAAGATCACGATTACGAACTATACCCTGAAACTTCGCGCTACCACGCCCAGATTTTGGACACAGCCGAAGGTGTGGTATCATCCTTGAAGAAGTATGACGAGTTCGGTACCGAGTACCTTACCATCGTTGCAAAGAAACTTCTCGAAGAAGCATCAAAGAAAGATAACGAAATTCATTCAGCATATTACGAAGAGTGGATTGACTGAACTTAATTAAGGACAAAAAGACGAATGTTGATTATCGTAGAACCGCCTGCCGGTGTGTCGTACGAACCCTTTGTCAATGGCATCACTGCACATCTGGCAGACAACCCTAAAATCAAAATCAATGAAGTTGATGTACGTGGAGATATCTATGCATTCAGCGATGAAATCTCATCATACACACCTAGTACAAAAAATAATGTACTCATTCTCATTGGATCACATTACAGAGAATTTGCTCTAGATTCTCCCGAGTACCGAAACACTGAGTATGCTGTGCAGAAAAAAGGTGGACTGGTCTGGGGAGGTAATGCGGGACATGACTCTTCCATCACCTACTCAGGAGACCTAGACACAGATGTAGAGCACGTACTTTCTGAGGCAGTATATGCTGAGGCTCGCGCCAGGCTTTTCAAAAAAGAAAGCGTGGGACTTACAGCACGTAGTTACTCCGATCCGCATACCATTTTGGTTGGAATTGGACTAACCTATCCTGCACTGTCTGCACAGAATAGGCACGTCATTGGGTCATTTCCTACCGAATGGTGGGAAGGTGTGGGCTTTACCCGAGGGACAAATCAAAAGCAATTGGAGAATCTTATCTATTGGTATGATTCCACCAATTTTGTTGCTATTGGCGCAAATGCTGCTCAGGCTCTTGACGCCGCTGGCTACAGATCGCCCAAAGACGAAGCAGCAGGTGTTGCTCCACTAGTTAAAGATATCTACAAGAAAGATTCAAAGAACCGTTACGGTATCCTTCTGAGAAATCTTGCTACGCACCCGGAGAACGCACTGGACTGGACGCCATGACCCAAGCCACTTGGGATCAAACATGGATGAAAGTTGCACTGGCAATGTCAGAGCGTTCCAAATGTGTTCGCGCTACTGTAGGATGCGTGATCGTCTCTGCGGACCAGCGAGTCATCTCTTCGGCGTATAATGGCCCTCCGGCTGGATTTCCAGCGGAGGGACCATGCTCTGATTGGTGTCCTCGCGCACAGGCTGGCGGTGGTGGGTCTCCGACCTACGATGACTGCCATGCGGTGCACTCGGAGACAAATGCCATTATCAGAGCAGATCACCAGGAACTACGCGGAGCAACCGTGTACGTTACATCTTCCATATGTAAGGGTTGTGCCAAGGTGGTTGCAAACTCTGGCGTAACAAGGGTTGTGCACATCGTAGATGATGAGGTACACTGGTACCGGAACAACTCCGAGACTGAACAATTCCTTGTGGATTGTGGCTTGGAGATTGTTAGATGGAAAGCGACGGAGGATAATGAAGGGGATCAACCCTAGTACTGAGTTTCACCTTGTAAACGACATTGAGACTGCCTGGGCGATGAAACGCTGGCTCTCAGAGAGTCGTCGTGATGTTATAGGTCTCGACACTGAGACCTCTGGCCTCAATCCGTACGCTCCCGATGCTGAACTACGAATGGTTCAAATTGGTGACCGTACTGCTGGTTGGGCAATTCCTTGGAAAGAGTGGGGCGGGGTTGCCCTAGAAGTTCTCAACGCTTGGGACGGTGAGTGGACACTCCACAACCTAGCATTCGATGAGAAATGGCTTCGTATCCACGCAGGGTGGCAAATCCCCTGGCACAAGGCACATGACACTCTTATCATGTACAACATGCTCTACCCAGGGCAGCCTGCATCCCTCAAGTTCATCACGGATAAGCACATTGATCCTCGTGCGTCTGTAGGTCAGAAGATTCTTGATGAGGCTATGAAGAAAGAGGGTTGGGGTTGGCACAACATCCCTACGGATTTTGGACCGTATGCGATGTACTCTGCCCTTGACCCGGTACTGGCTGTTCACATCTGGGACTTTCTTCGTGCAGACAAGAAATTCCCAAAGAGTTACGACCTAGAAATGTCAACTCTTCGTATCTGTTCAGGTATGGAAGACCGTGGCATTAACATTGACGTGGACTACTGTGAGCAACAGCGAGACAAACTCAACGAGTACGTAGAGAAGTCAAAGAAATGGGCAAAGGATGAGTATGGTGTCAACATTGGCTCCACGCAAAGTCTAGCCGCGTTCTACCAGAACACTCTCAATGCTCACATTGAGAAGCGCACCCCTGGCGGAGCACCAAGCATGGACAAGGAATCCTTGGACAATATGCTTCTTTCTGATGATCCGTCCGTTGTAGAGTTCACCAAGTTCGTCCTCAATGTTCGTAAAGCGGATAAGATTCGTGGATCGTACTTCGAGAACTTCCTTCGTGATCACACCAATGGTTTGCTCCATCCGTCAATTAAGACAATGCGTGCCGTTACAGGTCGTATGTCTATTACGGACCCAGCGCTACAGACTCTACACTCCAATGACTCGATTGTTCGTAACGCCGTTGTGCCACGCGAAGGTCAAGTCATCATGTCCTCTGACTTGGACCAAGTAGAATTCCGCGTATTCGCACACCTATCTGATGACGAAGCCCTCATTGAGACCTTCAAAAAGGCTGACGATACCGGGTCTGATGCATTCACGGAGATTGGTGCTCAGGTTTACCAGGAACCTAACTTCCAGAAATCTGATCCACGACGTAAACTCATTAAGTCTACGATCTACGGTAAACTCTATGGCTCTGGTATTGCTAAGATGGCGCAAACCGCAGGAGTTCCATTCGAGGATATGAAGAAGGTTTCTGATGACCTCAATGCTGCATACCCTGGTATGAACAGGTATGCTAAAGAGGTTGAGCAAATTCTTAGCAACCGTATGGCTGTGGAGAAGTACCCGTACATCGAAACCGTAGTCACTGGTCGTAGGGTTCCTGTAGAAGAGGATCGACTCTATTCAGGAGTTAACTACACAATTCAATCCAGTGCTGCTGAGATTTTCAAGAGCAATCTTGTCAAACTTGACGCAGCAGGACTTTCGGATAACTTCGTTGTTCCAGTTCACGATGAGATTATTGTTTCTATCGATCCTGGTGACGTAGAGGAAGTCAAGCAAATCTTGCGAGAGAACATGACAACCTCTGAGGGCTGGGCTGTGCCGCTCTCTGCTGATGTGGAAGGCCCCTTTGCTCGATCCTGGGGAGAGAAGTATGAAAAGAACCACTAAACTCATTGCTATTGATCCTGGAAAAGCAACAGGTTTTGCAGTTATTGATTTCGAAGATATGGACAACATTTCAGTTGTCCAGTCTTCGGAACTGGAACAGTACGAGACTTGTGAAACAGTGGAGAAGTTGCTAGAGGAAGATGCATCTTCATACGAAATTGTGATGGAGAAATTTACCATTACAACTCAAACAGGCAAGAATACCAATGGCGGAAACTGGTCTCCGGAAATCATTGGTTGCGTGCGATATTTCGCACAAAAATTTGATGTACCTTTTACGGAGCAGACACCCGCAGAAGCCAAGAAATTCGTCCCAAATGATCGTATGAAGGCCGTAGGCATCTGGCACGTAGGCGGAGAGGGTCACGCCCGTGACGCCCTCAGACACGGCGTTCTGTACCTCGTAAAGCATAAAGGATGGAGACCTGAGGGTTTGCTCGGTTGACTTGCCTGATCAGGCATGTTACACTGAGACAAAGACGAAAGGAAGCAAGTGTCAGTAAACGTTGAACTACAAGATGAGAGTCGTATTGCTATCGACGCTCCGTTTCGGTTCAAAGACTTGATCACTGCGCTCCCAGGTAGTAAGTACAAGGCAGGGGCATGGACAGTGCCTCTGTCTTGGCCTATGTGTATCGCACTTCGAACCACGTTCAAAGACGATTTAACTATTGGCCCAGAACTTTCTAAATGGGCGGCTCAGTGGCGTACAGATCGTATTGTTCCTGGGTATGAACTACGTAATGCTCTAGATGCAGAAGGATCAGATAAATTCTATCCCCACCAAAGAGCAGGTATTAAGTTCCTCTCCGCAATTCATCGCGGACTACTTTGTGATGGTCTAGGGTCTGGTAAAACCTACACCTCCTTTGGTGCTCTAGACGCTCTCAACAAGGCAGGAGAGGATGTTTTCCCTGCTCTGGTCGTCTGCCCCAACTCCACCAAGTTCGGCTGGCAGAGAGCCATACAGGACATAAATCCAGACCTTAAAGTGGTGGTTGTCCAGGGAACATCGGTCCAGCGACGCAAGCAACTTAATAGTGACTTTGATGTTGCTATTATTAACTGGGAAGCGGTGAAATCTCACTCTCGAATTGCTCCTTATGGTTCTAATGCCATCAAGAAATGTAAAGAGTGTGGAGGCTTGCAATCTTCGGTAACCGAGGCACAATGCCAAGCCCACGAACGAGAACTTAACCGTATCGATTTCAAATCAATCATTGCCGATGAGGCGCACCGTATGAAGTCTGGAAGTGCGCTGGCTACCCGTGCACTCAAGGCTGCAACCGGAGATGCTGAGTACAGGTTTGCCCTCACAGGCACGCCTATCGCTAATGCTCCGGATGATCTATGGAGCATTCTCAACTGGCTCTACCCAGAAGCATACCCGTCCAAGGTCAAGTACATTGACCGCTATTTGGAGACCGCGTATAACGTCTGGGGTGCATCTGTTGTTATTGGTGTACGTCAAGGTATGGAGAAAGAGTTCTTTGCTGGACTTGACCCTATTCTTCGTCGTATGCCTAAAGAAGCAATCCTTAAGAATCTTCCTCCTGTTACGTATGAACGACGTGACGTGGAAATGTCTCCTAAGCAAAAGAAGGCTTACGAGACCATGAAGGCTCAGATGATTGCAGACATTGATGGTGGACTTCTCATTAACACTAACCCAATGACACAGATGACGAGACTATTGCAGTTTGCCACGTGTTACGGTGAAGTTAAGAATGAGATGAAGTACAACCCAACCACGGGTCAAGATGAACCGCATCAAGTGGTAACATTGACCGATCCATCGGCTAAGTTGGATGCATTCATGGATGACATTGACTCATTCGGAGACGAGTCTGTGGTAGTGTTCTCACCGTCCAAACAGGTAATCAATCTCCTTGCAAAGCGACTTGACAAGGCCAAGATTTCCTATGGTAGAATCACTGGTGACGAAGACTCCTTCGAGCGTCAATTCCACATGGATAACTTCCAGAATGGTAAAACCAAGTTCATCTTGTGCACCACAGGAGCCGGTGGAACGGGTGTCACGCTCACCAAGGGCAGCATTGCTGTTTACCTTGGTCGTCCTTGGTCTTCTGTTGAGTCTGAGCAATCTGAGGGTCGTGTACACCGAATTGGCTCGGAGATTCATGAAAAAATCATCTACCGTGATTACGTGACGAAGGATACCGTTGAAGAGGCTGTGTTCTCTGCTCTTGACCGTAAGAGTGATCAACTACAGTCCATTTTGAGGGACAAGGATATGCTCAAGCGTGTTCTTGAAACTAATCAAGTACCAGAAGAGGATAAATGACGACAGACGCGACCTTTAGGTCAGACGTTAAAGTCGAACTGGTAGACTTCCTCGGAGGCGATATGCGGGCTGTTCAGGCAGCCCGCGTGTCCACCAAGGGAGCCGGTTCGATGGAAGAACAAAAAGGCGGAGAGGGCCTAATCAACTATCTCATGCGAGACGGACACCACGTTCCGTTTGAGCATACAGTCTTTACTTTCTACGTAGAGGCTCCAATTTTCGTGACTCGTCAACTCCTTAAGCACAGAATTAGTAGCATTTCCGAAGAATCTGGCCGCTATCGAGAACTTAAAGGCGTATTTTACGTTCCTGCGGATACCCGTGCTGTCAAGCAGGTAGGGAAGACCGGAGACTACGTTTTCGCGTACGACGCTGATGCCTGGAAAAATGCTGCATCAGAGATTCGTCAGGCTTCCGAGAAATCTTGGAAATCATACGAATGGATGCTAGAGAATGGAATTTCCAAGGAAGTTGCTCGTATGGTGCTTCCTGTTAACCTATATAGCAGCATGTACTTTACTGTGAATGCTCGCAGCCTGATGAACATTGTCAAATTGCGTACTTCTGTGGTAGGATCACATCCTCAGTACGAAATTGAGCAGGTAGGATTGGCAATGGAGCAGATTTGGAAAGAAACTTCTCCGCTCACCTATGCTGCATTCGAAAAGACGTTAGGAAGCGAATCTCATTGATTTCACAAGAGCCATATCTAGGCAGGCACCCAGACTTTGCGATTCCTGTCTCAAATTCTGAAATCCAAACGTTCAAGGATTGTCGCCGCAGGTGGTGGCTCACGTACTATCGTGGTCTTTCTCGTAAACAGAAGACCACGATGGGTCCGCTCCCGCTTGGGTCTCGTGTGCACAACTCACTAGAGGCATTCTACAAAGATGGTAGCAACCCTGTTGAAGTCTACAAGGCATTACTTGAAGTAGACGAAAATCTTTTTGCCATGTCTGAGGACTACAACGACGAGGCAATGCATAAAAAGTTCGAGTCTGAGGCTGAACTAGGCCGTCTTATGTTGGAGGGATACCTCGAATGGTTGGACGAGACCGGAGCAGATGCTCAATATGAAGTAGTCTCAGTGGAGAACAAAATTTCTACCATCATTCATGACGGTAGGGTGGAACTACAGGGTAAGACTGATATGATCGTCCGAGATAAAATGGATGGTGCACGTCTTATTCTTGACCACAAAACTGCTGCAACGTTCAACGATTATTACAAGACTTCTCACATGAGTGAGCAACTTATGCTCTACTGCATGATTGAGAAGATGCGCGATGACGGAGACTTGACACCCGTTGAGGGTGGCGTGTATAATCTACTGCGTAAGACCAAAAGAACTGCAACAGCAAAGCCACCATTTTATGAGCGAATTACGGTAAGATTCAATACCGAAACGCTGCGATCCTACTGGGTTCGCGTAAACGGCGTAGTTCGTGATATGATGGCTGTAAGAGACGCATTGGACGCAGGAGAAGATCACAAATACGTGGCTTATCCTTCACCGACGAAAGACTGTACATGGAAATGTCCTTTCTTCCAGGCATGTCCAATGTTCGATGACGGATCGTCAGTTGAGAGTTGGCTGACGGAATTTACGGAGCAACATAATCCGTATGAGCGATATGAAGACAATGGAGATAAAGAATGAGCGACCGCGCACTTAGTGTCTTAGTGCATGGAGATTCAAAGGTTGGTAAAACTACTTTTACCACCACTGCTCCCGCACCTCGTCTTCTCCTTGATGTTGAGTCGGCCAGCCGATTCCTCAAGGTCAAGAAGGTGTATTGGAGACCACAGGACGGCGAAGCCCCTCCTGCTTATGATGGAACATGGGACACATGCGTTGTGCAGGTCCACGACTTCGAAACAGCCCTCAAGGCTTACGAGTGGCTAAAGAGTGGTAAGCACCCATTCAAGTCGGTCATTCTTGACTCAATCTCCGAGTTGCAGGCTAAGGCTCAGGAGTCCGTCAACGGTCGTGCTCAGATGCAAACCCAACACTGGGGACAACTTCTCACGAAGATTGCATTCTTCTGTCGAGACCTACGTGACCTCACCACCCACTCATCTAACCCGCTAGAGGCCGTTGTTATTACAGCAATGAGCCGTGAGGTTGATGGTGTTAAGAAGCCCTTCCTACAGGGCCAGGTTGCTTCCCAAGTTCCTTACTGGTTTGACGTAACATCTTATCTGTTCGTTGACCAGGCACCTGATGAGAAAACTGGACAGCCAGTTATGGTACGTAAACTTCTCACCACAAAACACCCTCAGTTTGAGGCCGGTAACCGAGTTCCTGGCCTACCAGAGATTATTGTTGCACCTAACATTAACTCTATGCTAGAATCAGTATTCGGTCCGCATGAATCTGCGGCTCCGGCTAAGTGAAATCGAAAGGACATAACGACTAATGCCACTCAAAAGTTGGGCAGACCTAGTAAACGACGCTGACACTTCGAGCAGCACAGCATCATTCGAGCCTCTTCCAGACGGCACGTATGACTTAAAGATTACCGACGCTGAGCACCGTGTTGCTCAAAGCGGTAAAGACGGCTTCAACATCACTACTGAGGTTGAGTCTGGTGCCTATCAGGGTCGTAAGGTTTTCAGTTCTTTCTGGATTTCACCTGACAACCCCACAGCACTTGGCATCTTCTTCCGACAGATGGCTGCAATTGGTCTTCCTAAGGAGTTCTTCCTCTCTAGCCCGTCCAATGAGCAGATTGCCGAGTCACTTAAAGGCAAGCGCTTCAAGGGTCAGGTCTACACTGATGACTACAACGGTAAGAAGAATAACCGTATCAAGAACGTCTTTGAGGCTGGTCCAGCCCCTCTTGGTGGTGTAGACCCATCAAGCGTTCCTTCGGTAGACTCGGCTATCGCTTCCTCTTCCGTTCCTAGTACACCAAGTGCA
>Ga0164242_10000392_pt1 | contig 53674 bp, 53 predicted proteins | sample OricomgcompostMG_FD_108783 | JGI IMG/M metagenome (GOLD analysis project Ga0164242, IMG submission 108783) | Miracle-Growth compost microbial communities from Emeryville, California, USA - Original compost - Miracle growth compost (MG) ...
AGGAAATGCCGACCGGTATTTCGTATAAGATTTCTCCTCACCCGTACACACAACCCCGATCGGTTCGTCGAAATGACATTGTTTTTTACAATTTTAGCTATAAAATTGGATTTAAAAACATCATAAGATGTGTACACACAGGAGCCCTCGGAGCGGGATTATTCATGTTTTAATCGTTTTCAAAGGTATTCATGAGGGCTTCGCCGTTTAGGTGAGGCTTCGGGGATTGCCACGTCGCTTCGCTCCTTGCAATGACGATCTTATTATAAGCTTAGTTACAAAAGGCTAAGTATAGAACTAATTTCTAATAAACTAATCTCTATCCTACTCGTTTATCGCCTTTACGCCCGGCAATTCCTTGCCTTCCATATATTCAAGCAGCGCGCCGCCGCCGGTTGATACGTAGCTTACTTCAGCAGTCAGATTAAATTTAGCTACTGCCGCGGCGGAATCGCCGCCACCTATCAAGGAGAACGCCCCGTTTTCGGTAGCTTTTACCACGGCTTCGGCAACGGCTTTGGTGCCGGCTTCAAATTTCTCCATTTCAAACACGCCCATCGGGCCATTCCATAAAATGGTTTTTGATGCCTCCACAACCTTGCTAAATACCTTAATGGAATCCGGACCGATGTCCAAACCCATCCAACCGTCTTTTATATTATCGTTTTGAGCGGTAGCCGTATTGGCCTCATTGCTAAAGTTATCGGCTATAATGGAATCTGTTGGCAGCAACAGGTTTACGCCTTTAGCCCTGGCCTTTTTAACCAATTCATTGGCCAGGTCGAGCTTATCGGCTTCCACTAATGATTTGCCTATGTTCCCTCCCTGCGCCTTAGCAAAAGTATAAGCCATCCCCCCGCCAATAATCAGGTTGTCCACCTTTTCCAGCAGTTTTTCAATCAACTCTATTTTGTCCGACACTTTAGCGCCGCCCATAATGGCGGTAAAAGGTTTAGCCGCGCCATTTAATATTTTTTCGGCGTTGGCCAGTTCGCCAGCCATCAGGTAACCAAAGTATTTGGCTTCGGGGAAAAACTGCGCGATAATAGCTGTAGAGGCGTGCGCGCGGTGCGCGGTGCCAAAAGCGTCGTTCACGTAAATATCGCCCAGTTTGGATAGTTTTTCGGCAAAATCTTTATCGCCTTTTTCTTCTTCTTTATAAAAACGAAGATTTTCCAGCAGCAGCACTTCGCCGCTTTCCAGTTCTTTCGCTTTTTCAACAGCGTCGCTTCCAATGCAATCATCAGCAAACTCCACCTGCTGGCCCAGCAGGTCGGACAGGTGCGCTACTACATGTTTCAGGGAATATTTATCGGTAGGGCCATCCTTCGGCCTGCCCAGGTGCGACATCAGGATCACCGATCCCCCATCGCGCAATATTTTATTGATGGTAGGTAACGCGGCCGTCATCCGGTTATCATCGGTTATGTTAAAATCCTTATCCAGGGGCACATTAAAATCAACCCTGATCAGGGCTTTTTTGCCGGAAAAACTAATTTGATCTATTGTTTTCATGTCGTAGTGTAAATGGTCAGCCATGTATTCGGGCCTAAAATCAGAAATAAATCTTAAATCGGGAACGTAAAAGTGAGAAAGGTGTTTGAAATACACAAAAACTTCATTGTATCTTAACGTACATCACATAATGCGGACCTATCCCCGGCACCTCAAATTCATTTGAAATGACTTCAAACCCCAGGTTCTTATAAAACCGGACCGCGTTTTTACGGGCATTGCACCAAACATAATTCATCTTTTGTCCCCGCAGGTAAACAATAGCGAAATTAACCAGTTGGTTCCCCAAACCCTGGCCACGGTATCCCTCAATAGTAGCCATACCGCGCAGCTGGCAGGCCAGGCCGGGGTACCCGTCGTAATTTTGAGGATGGAACGAAGCCACGCACACGGGCCTGTTATCAATAATATAAGCCAGGTGAAAAGCGCCGGGTATCTTATCAGTCGGGAAACGGCATTCCTGGGGTGCAAGTTTGCCTTCGCGCAATACTTCATTACGGATAGCGAGCAATTCCTCTACTTCAACAAATTTAATCATTTCAGTAAACTGATTTCCTCAACCAAATCTGCCAGCCGGCTGGCGTAACCCATTTCATTATCATACCATCCCACTACCTTTACCAGGCCACCAATAACCGAGGTAAGCTGCGCGTCAAAAATACAGCTGTGCGTATTATCCAGTATATCGGTTGATACGATAGGATCTTCGGTGTATTCCAGCATGTTTTTCATCGGGCCGTTAGCAGCAGCTTTAAAAGCCGCGTTGATTTCGGCCACGGTCGGCATTTTTTTAAGGCTGCAGGTAAAATCGGTAAGCGAGCCATTGAGCACCGGCACCCGGATACCCGCCCCGCCTAATTTACCCTCCAGATGCGGAAATATAGAGGTAATGGCTTTTGCCGCGCCTGTTGTTGTTGGGATGATGGATGCCGAAGCCGCCCTGGCCCGGCGCAAATCTTTATGCGGGGCGTCGTGCAGGCTCTGGTCACCGGTCATGGAATGTACGGTAGTAATATAACCATCTATTATTCCCCAATTTTCATCCAGTACTTTTATTAACGCGGCCACATTGTTTGTTGTGCAGGATGCATTGGATATAATGGAGGCCCTTAAATGCGTTTCATTATCATTAACGCCTAACACTGTGGTAGGGATATCTTTATCAGGCGAAGGCGCGGATATGATCACCTTTTTGGCGCCAGCCTTTAAGTGTTGTTCAGCCGCCGCCTTTGAAGTATGCTTGCCCGTCGATTCGATCACAATATCAACCCCAAGCGCGGCCCAGGGCAGTTTGGCAGGATCCTTTTCTGAAAACACAGGTATTGCCAGATCATTGATCAACAGGCTGTTTTGATCATAACTAACGGCGCCTTTAAACCCGCGGTGTACCGAATCATATTTAAACAGATGCGCCAGCGTATGGGTATCGGCCAGGTCATTGATCGCAACAACCTCAATGCCTGATTTTAACAGGATATTTCTTAAAAATATACGCCCTATACGCCCGAAACCATTAATAGCTATTCGCATTAAAAAAAATGTTAGGCCCCAAATTTAAGCAAAAAATAAGGAAGGGTATGGCAATGGCCGGAATGATAATCAGGCGAAAAGATTACGCAATGTAATATTTTCGCGTTCCTTACAACGCAGGCAAAAGGTAACGGCCCAATTAAACAAGAGGGAGGTTATACCGATAATCATGATCATGATGGTATTGCCAAAGCCACTGAACAAAAGCGCCAGGGCGATGCTAACGATATTAACACCAGCCAAAATTGTGGTGGTTTGCAAATGATTGAATCCTAAACGCAGGATACGGTGATGCACATGGTTCCTATCGGCCCTGAAAGGGGACGTCCGGTTGAGGATCCGCATGGAGAAAACCCGGAAAGTGTCAAAAATAGGCCCGATAAGGATAGCGATAGCCAAAGCAGGTACTGCCGAAACATGGGGATTATCGGTGTTTGGTAAATTACCGGTCTCGATAAATTTAATGGCCATTACTACCGATATTAACCCAATAAGCAGCGAGCCTGTATCGCCCATGAATATTTTAGCCGGTGTGAGGTTATACCGCAAAAAACCTAATAATGAGCCCGACATGGCCAAACATATCCCCGCCAACTCATATTGATGAATATAAATAAAGAGCGTAGCAAACGCACTGTTTACAATAATGCCGGTGGTAGCTGCCAATCCATCAATGCCATCAATTAAATTAAAAGCGTTAATGATGAGCATTATTGTTAATATGGAAAAACATACACTCGCGGTATAAGGTAACTGGTGTATACCTAAAACGCCGTACATACTGGTTAAACGGATATCGCCGGGTATAACCAGGATAGCGCTTACTATAAACTGCATAAAAAATTTAGTGCTCGGGTTAACGCCCGAAAGATCGTCCTTTAAACCGGTTGCAAACAAAATTACACTTGCCGCAAGCAGGTAATTAAGCGGCAACTGCTGCCCGGTAATGCAAAAAATTAAAAGAGTGATAATAAAACCTACGAAAATAGCTATGCCGCCCAGGCGGGGGATGCCATGATCGTGCTGTTTTCTGAAATGCCCCAGGTCATCGTACAAATGGCGGGTACGGGCTACGTGTAAAATAGAAGGAATGGTTTGTTTTGTGATAAGAAAAGATGATATCAATATCAGCAAATAATATAGGAACTGATGATTATGTAGAAAGTCAGGCATTAAGTCGGTCAATTAGAAAAAGGCGGTTTGGTTCACCTACTAAAATACGTATCAGATAAACTGAGTAATTTTACGAAAAGGTTTTAATATAATAGAAATATATGGAAACAAAATCCCATTAGCCTTCATTGCTTTAAAATCATTTTTCCATGCCTCAACCCTGTTAGTCATATTTTTATTGCTCACACCGCCAACAAGCATCTTTACTAATATCTTATTCAAATAATATACTGTCGCCTTATTTGCATGTATAAACCGCAGCATCAATTCATAGTCGGTAGCACTGCCGTACCCGGGGTTATATGCGCCGTATTTATTAAACAATTTGCGCCTGGCATAAAAAGAGGGGTGCGGCGGCATCCAGCCCCAGTTAAAATGGCCCTGCCGGTAGGCACCGGATCGCCATTTTCTTATTATCTTATCCTGTTTGTTTACATAGTCAATATCGCCATAAAGTACATCGGCGCCCGATGTGGCAAATGCCTCCGTTACGTGTTTTAAAACCTGGGCATCTGCAAAAAAATCATCCGCGTTAAGCATACCTATTATATCGCCTCCGGCTAATGCTATGCCCTTGTTCATCGCGTCGTAAATTCCATTATCCGGCTCGGCGACAATTATATCAATATGGTCTTTATATTTATTAATAATAGCCGGAGTATCGTCGGTTGACTGCCCATCGATAATAATATATTCCAGATGGGGATAATTTTGTTCAATGACTGATTGAATACAACGTTCAATAGTATCAGCAGCATTATAAGTAACCGTTATCAATGATATTTTTGTGCTGCCCACGCTTATAAATTATAGCCCATTATAATACAAAAATAACTATTTTTGAAACTCAGTGTTTAATAAGTTAAATATTGTGCCGACCTATATACTATGCGTTTTAAAATTCTGTGTCTTTCGAGTATAATTATTTTGTTATGCCATTCATGTTCCTACAAACAGCAACATGTTTTATTTGAACAGAAAAACGGCCCTGCTTTAAATATCCCCGCTCAAACGCAACCCCCTGTTTATCATATTCATCCCAGCGATGTTTTACAGATCCGTAACCTGCAAAGCACGCAATACCTGGTGGGTAATAGTACCGGAGCCTCTAAAACAGGGGAATCGGCCAGCGGCCAGAGCGAAACATTCCAGGTTGAAGAAGACGGGAGGGTTACCTTACCCGTGATAGGGCATATAGCCGTGGCCGGATTAACCAGATACGAAGCGGCGCAAAAAATTGAAAGGCTTTACCGCGACTCCCTGCTCAAAAACCCTATTATTGAGCTTAAAGTACTGAATTTGAAGGTGACTTTATTGGGTGAAGTAAAAAGCCCGGGCAACATACCATTGCTAAAAGAGAATACTACCCTTATTGATGTGCTTGGTGAAGCAGGCGGGCTAACTAATAATGCCAATGAAAAAAACGTTAAAATTATACGGGGTGATAAAAATAACCCTGAAGTGATATACGCTGATCTGAGCAATATTAAAACGTTGGCCGATCCACGAATTACGCTTCAAAATAATGACATTATTTATGTAATGCAAAACAAAAAGGCAGTACGTGATGAAAGATTGCAGAATTTCTCAACGTTTATACAGCCATCATTGCTTATTTTTAACACAGCACTAATTATATATACGCTTTTCAGATAAATGCAGGAAACAGAAAAGTTTCAGAAAAAATTACCCAACCAGGAAATTGATTATTTTAAAATAGGCAAAATCCTGTTAAGCAGGTGGTACTGGGTAGCCGGTATGGTTTTGCTGTGTATGGCCTGTGCTAAAATATATCTTTGGTATACCCCTAAATTATATGCTACCAGCGCCTTGATGAAGTTTGAGGACAGAAAATCGGATATTACCGACCTGGTAGGCGTTGGTGTGCCCGATAACCGGATAATGTCAAGAATACAGAGTGAGGTTTTTGTAATACAAAGCACCCAATTGGTACTTAATGCTATAAAAAACCTGGATTACCGCATCAGTTTTTATATTGCCGGCAGGGTGCGTACAACCGAAATATACCCGCAAAAACCACTCGATATTCAATTTATAAGTCTTGATAGCCTGAATTTTTATCATGATATTATGACCTTTAAAGCTATTAGCCCGCATAGCTTTAGCCTGAGTTACCGGATGGGCAATAAAACTATTCAGCGAAATTACGATTATAACCACCCGGTAAGCGTTGGCCCTACTACATTCATCATAAAAAAACCCCAAACAATAAGCAGCAACACCAGCTACCTGTTCAAGTTTAATTCGCCCGAGGACTTTTTAGGCCGGGCAAGGGGCGGTTTACACCCGGGAGAGCTGACAAGGAATTCCAATATCATGTCATTCCAGGAAACGGATTCCAACCCTCAGTTTGCGGCCGATATATTAAACTCATTACTGGATGAATATTTAAAATATGACCGGGATCAGAAAACCAAATCCGCTTCGCAGATCATTGATTTTATTGATAAGCAGCTGGCATTTTTATCGGGCGAATTAAAAGGGTCTGAATCATCATTACAGGAATATAAACAAAAGAAGAAAATTGTTGATGTCACCTCGGCGTCCTCGGACATCTTAGCAAAATCCAAAGACATCGAAACTCAGCGCTCTTTATTAAAATTACAATTATTGGCTATTGATCAGTTTAAAGATCAGCTGATTAAAGAAAAAGAAAACGCCAATCTGAATTTTAACCTTTCGGGTACGCTTGATCCCTTAATGGGCGGACTTGTTGAGCAATTCAATGCTTTGCTTAATGAGAAAAACGCGATGCTTAAAACCTATAATGCCAATTCGCAACCCATACAGGAAATTAATACACAAATTATACGAATTAAAACAGCGGTGCTGGGGAATATTAATTCTTCGCGTAATAGGATTGAAAGCAATTTAAAATATCTGAACAAACAATCGGCAACCGTTAATCAGCAAATGGCCGTCCTGCCTGTCGCGGAACGCGATATGATTACACTCCAACGCGATTTTGATATTAATGAAAAAGTTTATTCATTCCTTTCTGAAAAGAAACTGGATGCCCAGATAAGCAGTTCGGCTATATTGCCCGGGGCTACCATTGTAGACAGGGCCGAACCAAATTTAAATCCGATAGCCCCTGATGAGCATAACATTAATCGTACAGCTATGATCCTCGGGCTGGTGTCGGGCTTTGCAATCATTATCCTGATAAGGCTGCTTAACCCTTATATTTACGACAAGGAAACTGTTGAAAGCCTTACTACCATACCAATTATTGGCGTTATCCGGAAATTCCCAGTTACGTTAGACGAGGATAACTCGCAGTTACTGGCGTTAAGCAAGCCCCGGTCAATTTTCGCGGAATCGGTACGATCGGTACGTACCAACTTAAATTTCCTGGCATCCGAAAAATCCAGTAAAGTTATTTGTATTACCTCGGAGGTTGCAGGGGAAGGCAAATCGTTTGTGGCTGTTAATTTATCCAGCACATTAGCTTTAATTGATAAAAAAGTAATTTTGATAGGAGCCGATCTTCGACGTTCGAGACTGCACCGTACATTCCGGATACCAAATGACCTCGGTTTAAGTAATTACCTGGCTAACCAGGCGACAAAAGAAGACATTATCCATCACTCTGAAGTTGAAAACCTGGACTATATTATATCAGGCCCTGTACCACCTAATCCTTCAGAACTGTTACACTCCACAAAAATGAGTTCGTTACTGGAAGAGTTAAAGAAGGAATATGATATCATCGTTGTTGATACCGCCCCTATCGGTCTGGTGTCAGACGCTATCCCGCTTATCCGTATAAGTGATATTAATGTTTTTGTTATCCGATCTGGCAAATCCAAATATTATTCTGCAACCATCCCGCAACGCATTGCCCAGGAATATCATTTAGATAATACCGTAATTATACTTAACGCTTTTGAGGAAGACCTGCTGCATTCCCGCTATTATACCACGAAATTTACCGGCGAAGGCTATGGCTCAAGGCATTATTATTATTCAGATTATTCGGGATATAGCGGTTCGGGATATTATGTTGATGATGATAAGAAAAAATGGTGGAATATCAGGCGCTGGATAAAATAATATTATGGGTTTAGCGCTAAGTACCGATGCTGCAAAATGGTATCCTGTTTACACACATGCCCGTGCCGAAAAAAAAGCATGCCAGGCATTAGTAAAAAAGGGGATAACTGCCTATCTTCCTCTACGTAAAACATTAAAACAGTGGAGCGACCGTAAAAAATGGGTAGATGAGCCTTTCATTAAATCGTACCTGTTTGTACATATTACCCCGCATGAAATGGCCGAGGTATTAATGACGAAAGGAATTGCAAGGTTTATTTATTTTTCGGGCCGTATTACCCCAATGCCCGATAGGCAAATTTACAATTTAAAGCTACTGCTGGCAGCCTCGGCTGATGTTGAGATTACTGAAGAAAACTTGCTGCCAGGCGAACTGGTACGAATAAAAGCCGGGCCGCTTAAGGACATGGAAGGCGAAATTGTTGAATATCGCAATCAAAAACAGTTGGCATTACGCTTTGATAGCATTGGCTGCTCGGTTATTATACATGTGGCAGCATCATTAATTGAAAGGGTTTAGTATTTTACTAAATCGGTTATCAGGCAAGGTGGATTGATAATACTTGCTGATAATTAATAAGTTACAAAAACATATTGTGGCTTACGGGGCGAAGCTGTATGAGGTAGTGTAAAAATAGATGTTGTATAACGGGTATTATTTCCGATAAACTTCCCGCTGATGAGCTTCTTAAAAACTTATGCCATGTGCCAGCTACTTGCACCTGGCGGGCCAGATGATGAAGGTGTACATTATGTAGCTAATGCGAGATTAACTTTTGGCCATTGCAGGCTGGCAATTGTTGATCTTACCCTCCCCCCGCAACGGGCATCAGCCAATGGCCGATATTGATGAAAAAATGCGGATTGCCTTTAATGGCGAAATGTATAACTACCCCAAACTACGAAAAGAACTGTTAAGTGAAATACCAATTGCCGTTACAGCCGGCTACACAACCACAAACCCAGCCTAAAAATATATTGCTGCTTACCTTGCAAACATTCAGCGCTACCGGCGGCATTCAAAAAATGACGCGTACGTTAGCTTACACGCTTCAGCAGCTTGCCTGTAAAAATAACGGAACGTTTAACCTCCTTTCGGGTTATGATCATGATAAAGATGTAGATATTGAGTACCTGCCGGAACATAATTTTAAAGGATTTAATCAAAAACGCTCTTTATTTGCGCTTAAGGCTATCAAAAAAGGATTAAAATCGGATGTTATTATACTCAGCCATATTAACCTGGCCTTAATTGGCTGGTTTATTAAATTGGTTAAACCCAAATGTGAAGTATGGGTAATTGCCCATGGTATTGAGATTTGGCGACCGTTAACCTGGTTCAAAAAACGCCTGCTGAATAATTGCGATAAGCTTATATGTGTAAGCACTTTTACACGGCAAAAGGCGATTAGCCTGCACAGCGTTAATCCTAATAAATGTATTGTACTGAATAATGCTTTAGATCCTTCCATAAAACCACCGGTTGCTTTTGGCAAACCCGATTATTTATTAAAACGCTATAACCTTAATTCGGAGAATAAAGTAATTTTTACTTTAACGCGTTTAGCGTCAAGCGAGCAGTACAAAGGTTATGAACAGGTAATCAGGGTTATTGGCATGCTAAAAACAAAGTTTCCGACTGTCAGATATATCCTTTCAGGTAAATACGACGAGCAGGAAGGTAGCCGGATAAATAACTTAATAAAAATGCACGCGGTTGAGGAACACGTTATTGTAACCGGGTTTATTAAGGAAGCTGAACTTGAAGATCATTTTTTATTAGCCGACCTGTTTGTGTTGCCAAGTAAGAAAGAAGGATTTGGTATTGTTTTTATTGAAGCGCTTGCTTGTGGATTACCGGTAATTTGTGGGAACGGAGATGGCAGCATTGATGCGATAAAAAATGGAGAATTAGGTACAGCTATTGATGTGGACAATATTGAGGAATTAAATAAAGCCATCATCAACGCTCTGAATACCCCGCCTACAAATGATTATCGCCAATATTTACAAAATAAATGCCTGGAATACTTTAATACCGATATTTACCAAAACGCCCTCGAAAAAATACTTTATTAATGGATAATATACTTCAGGAAGAGTGGGATATTGAAATAACGGCAAAAAAAAGCTGGTTCGACCTGAATTTAAAAGATGTTTGGCATTACAGGGATTTACTTGGACTATTAGTAAGACGTGATTTTGTTTCCTTTTATAAGCAAACTATATTAGGCCCGCTTTGGTTTTTTATCCAGCCATTGTTTACCACCATTATATATACTTTCATATTTGGTAACCTGGCCGCAATACCCACAGATGGGCTTCCACAACCGCTGTTTTATTTAGCAGGCATTACAGCCTGGAATTATTTTGCTGATTGCTTTTTAAAAACTTCAACTGTTTTTACGGCTAATGCAGGTCTTTTCGGAAAAGTATATTTCCCACGATTGATTGTCCCATTAAGCATCGTGGTATCTAACCTGATACGCTTTGCCGTCCAGATGGCGCTGTTCTTTCTGCTAATGGGTATATATGCGGTAAAAGGGGCGCATTTCCACCCTAATGCCTATGTACTATTATTTCCATTCTTGCTTGTTTTAATGGCTATGCTGGGGTTGGGCCTGGGCATGATTATTTCTGCCATGACTACCAAATATCGCGACCTGAGTTTCCTTATTAGCTTTGCCATTCAGTTAATGATGTATTTAACTACTGTTATTTACCCTTTATCAGCAGTAAAAGCGAAATACCCCCGTTATGAGTGGCTGGTTGAATATAACCCTATGACTTCAATTATCGAGGTTTTTAGGTATGGGTTTTTAGGTCAGGGAACATTTACAATGTTATCATTAGCCATCACCACAGTTATAACTATTTTAATATTACTTGTGGGCGTTATGATTTTCAATCGTGTTGAACGGACATTTATAGATACTGTTTAAGCCTGTATGGCAGCTGTAATCAAAGTAGAAAACTTATCAAAAGCCTACCAATTAGGCGAAATTGGCACCGGCACCATCTCTCGCGACCTGGAACGCTATTGGGCCAGGGTGCGCGGTAAGGAGGACCCTTTTTTAAAAATCGGCGAGATAAACAATCGGGCGGTAAAAAGCGAAAGCGATGTTGTGTGGAGTTTGAAGGATATAAACTTTGAAATTGAACAAGGGGACGCGGTAGGCATTATAGGGCGCAACGGCGCAGGTAAAAGTACCCTGCTTAAAATTCTGAGCAGGGTAACCGCCCCTACCACCGGTTCGGTAAAAGTAAAGGGGCGTATAGCAAGTTTATTAGAAATAGGAACAGGCTTTCACCCGGAATTAAGCGGCCGGGAAAATATCTATCTTAATGGTGCCATACTGGGTATGCGCAAGGCAGAAATTAAACGAAAATTTGAGGAGATCGTCGACTTTTCCGGTGTCGAACGGTATATTGACACGCCTGTCAAACGATATTCATCGGGTATGTATGTACGCCTGGCTTTTGCGGTATCCGCCCATCTCGAATCGGAAATTATGATTGTTGATGAAGTATTGGCCGTAGGTGATGCCGAGTTTCAAAAAAAATGCCTCGGAAAAATGGGCGATGTCTCTGGCAAGGAGGGCCGTACGGTTTTGTTTGTGAGCCCTGGCACTCCAATTATTACCAGGATAAGCCGAAAGATCAACGCCCGCCCAAATACTGGTTCTCATACCGCCTAAATAAATACCTGGAACCCGTGGCGATCAAAAACGCAGACGGACTGATCAGCGTTTCAACAGCTTATATTGATGATTTAAAAGCACGCTACCCGGAAATAAAAAATATACCATCGGCCACTATCACCTTTGGCGCATTTGAGCCCGATATGATAATCGCCGGGGAAAACAAGGGGAGTTTTTCCGATCTGTTAGGCCATGACACAATTAACATAGTTTATATAGGCCGTGGGGGGGGGGCAGGTATGCACCGGTCTGTCATTCCGGTTTTTAAAGCGCTTCGGGCTGCATTGAAAAATGATCAATCGGCATTCAATCGCTTAAAATTCTATTTCATTGGTACGAGTTACGCGCCACTTGGCAAGGGCAAACCTACTGTTAAGCCGCTTGCTGAAAAATATGGAATAGGCGATCGGGTAATTGAAATTACCGACCGGGTAAGTTATTACCATGCCCTGGCCACATTAATGCGAGCCGACGCGCTTTTTATACCAGGGTCGGACGATAGCCGTTATACAGCATCTAAAATATATCCTTACCTGTTAACAGGTAAACCCCTGCTTGCTGTTTTTAACCCCGAAAGTTCCGCTATCAGTATTTTAAAGGAATATGGCGCTGCTCATGTTTATAATTATGAACAGGTTTCGCAGCAAAGCATTATCAGTTTTTTGAAACAAGTAATCGACGGCGACACCCAAACGGCACAATACAGCCCCGGGGCGATTGATAAATATTCGGCACAGCAAATGACTGCGCAGCAATGCGATGTTTTTAATCGTGTTATAAATGAATAACATTTTGTAAATGCGGAAACTGGCTATTATTACTACCCACCCTATTCAGTATTATGCACCGGTGTTTAAATTATTGCACGAACGTGGGAATATTAATATCAATATTTTTTATACCTGGGGTAATGATGGTAAAGACAAATACGATCCCGGTTTTGGCGAACAGATTAAATGGGACCTGCCCCTTTTAAATGGCTACCCATTTGAGTGGGTAAAAAACACTTCCGCTCAACCCGGCTCACATCATTTTAAGGGGATTGTCAATCCTGATTTAATTGCCCGGATCAACAACTATCAGCCGGACGCGTTACTGATTTTCGGCTGGGCGTATCATAGTCATTTAAAGGTGTTACGCCATTTTAAAAACAAATTGCCTGTTTATTTCAGGGGAGATTCTACCCTGCTCGATGAAAAGCCAGGTTTCAGATCATTATTAAAAAGCGTTTTCCTGAAATGGGTATACCGGCATGTTGATCATGTTTTTTATGTAGGTACAAATAATAAAGCTTATTTTAAAAATTACGGATTACAGGACGATCAACTAAGTTTTGCCCCTCACGCGGTTGATAACGACCGGTTCTCCATAAACCGGGATAAAGAGGTAACTGTATTAAAACAAAGGCTGGGTATAAACAATAATAATATTATTATACTTTTTGCCGGCAAGTTGGAGGAAAAGAAATCGCCCGAATTACTGTTAAACAGCTTTCTGTCATTGAATTTACCGGGTACACAACTGGTATTTGCCGGTAGCGGTAAACTGGAAGAACAATTGAAACATCAGGCATCGGGACATAATAATGTTCATTTTATTGGCTTTCAAAATCAATCCATAATGCCGGTTGTATACCAAATGTGTGATATTTTTTGCCTACCCTCGCATGGGCCTGGCGAAACCTGGGGCCTGGCAGTAAATGAAGCAATGGCTTGCGGCAAAACAATAATAGTATCAAATAAATGCGGCTGTGCAATTGACCTGGTTAATGAAGCAAATGGGACCATATTTAAAAGTGGATCAAGCGACGCGCTTAAACAGGCTCTCCAAAAATCAGCATCATCAAAAATCCAATTGGCTCAATCAGGAGAGTACTCGCGCTTATTTATAAAAAAATGGAGTTTTTTAAAAATTGTTAAGCATATTGAGAACGAGATTCTAAACCTCGGCAATGCCAGCAATGTAAGCGATGAATAACCAGGTTAAAATTGAAAGGTTTTTAGCATTATATATCCCCTGGGGAATTTCCCTCGTTTTCATGTCGGATCCTTTGCTTTCCTATTTTATTGCCTGGTTAGGATCATTTTATATATTTTTCCTTACCCTTACCGGCTGGGTTAAGCCACTACCAAACGACCGCGCCTTTTCCGACCAGTTAATGCGGCCATTGTTACTGGTACAAATTATTTTTGCAGGCTATATGTGCTGTACCTCTATTTTTTACATGCTCAATATATTGGGGTATACTAACTTCCATAAGGACCCCTTCTCCTTTTTAATAGATCCCGAAAAACTGGCCCTTACCGCCCAATGCCAGCGTTATTACTGTTTAGGGCATGCCGCTTTTGTTACCGGCATATTAATAGCTATGCGCTATCCTGATGAACAAAAATTTGAAGTAGATATAGAGAATATAAGCCAGATACTATTTGTAGCCGCATTAGTCACATTACCGTTATCTATTATTCTTTTAAAAGTGCCGGGCCTGTCACAATTTTCTAACCAATTCAGTTCATTAAGTTTTATAGCAGGTACGTTAGCCCTGGCATTCGCCATACCTCAAAAAAAGGTATGGAATACGATTATTTGCCTGATGCTGTATTTTTCAAACTTTTATGCCGCGCTTACCTCCGGATTTAAAGAGCCCATCATTATCAGTGTAATGGTATTAGGCATTTTTTTATATCCAAGCTATAAAAAAGTGGTTTTATTTACATTCGTCCCGGCATTGTTTATCCTGTTTTTGCTGCTACCCACCTATGCGCGCGTTTTCAGGCAAAATGCCTGGAGTGGCAATGTTAATGCCGATGAAGCTACACAACTGGCGCTTGATGCCGCTTTTAATGATGACCCGGAAATCACCGATACTAATTGGGGGTTCCTGGTATATCGTTTAAGCGAGGTAGATATGTTTACTGAATTTGTACAATCAACTCCAGAAAAGATTGATTATTATGGTTTTGATCTGCTTAAACAATCCTTTATGGCTGTTGTTCCCCGTGTACTGTGGCCGTCAAAACCCAGCACCGAAGCATTAGTTATGGAAAGGGTATATGATGCAAGGGTAATTAACAGAGCCTCATCAGTATCGGCTAAACCGGCGTTTATTGTGGATGCTTATTTATCTGGTGGAAACTGGGGCATTTTTATCGCATTACTTATTTATGGGGTCGCTGCCCAATTTATTTCACAAAAAGCCGAAGAATTATTTGGGGGATATTTATTAGGTACCGCTCTTATTTTTTCCGGTCTGTTCCAGATATTCTGGCGCGGGTTAAGCTTTGAGTTCATTGTCAATACTGTATTCTGGAGTTATGTTACCATGATTATATTACATAAGATATTCATAGCTAAACACATTATACGCCGGGCTTGAAAATATTACAGGTAAACGCATCCTACAAACCAGCCTATATCTATGGCGGCCCTACACGATCGGTTTCAAAATTAAGTGAGGAATTAGTTAAAACCGGTTGCAGCATAACTGTATTTACTACCACTGCCAATGGCCGGCAGGAATTACCCGTAACCACTCACCCGGTTATAGTTGATGGTGTTCCGGTTCATTATTTCAAACGGATCACTAAAGACCATAGTCATTTTTCACCTTCGTTGTTACTGGCTTTATGGAAACAGGCGAAGAGCTTTGATGTCATTCACATCCATGCGTGGTGGAACATGGTATCCGTATTAAGCTGTCTAATCGCATTGCGCCGCGGGGTACCTGTCATCGTATCGCCCAGGGGTACTTTAAGCGGGTATTCTTTTCAAAACAAAAATTCCTTCTACAAAAAACTCATCCATTATCTATTAGGGGAAAAGCTGCTTAAAAATAGCTGTCTCCATGTTACCTCCGTTCACGAAAAAAGCAGATTGGTTGATTTGATTAAACCTAAGTCTTTTTTTTGCATCCCAAATTTCATCCAGTTGCCTGTTGGTTATCTTATTAAAAACAACGAACGTACCGATCAATTGAAATTGCTTTTTTTATCGCGCATTGAGGAGAAAAAGGGGCTGGATATTTTACTCCGCGCGTTGCCGGAAGTGACTGTGCCTTACCATTTAACTATTGCCGGCGATGGCGAACACGCCTATATCAGCTATTTGAAACAGATTGCCGAAAACAATGGCTCAGCCAGCCATATTACCTGGATAGGTTTCCAGGATGAGCGTAAATTTGAAGCGCTCGACAGTCATGACCTGCTGATATTACCTTCGCACGATGAAAATTTCGGGAATGTGGTAATTGAAAGCCTGAGTGTGGGCACCGCGGTATTAATAAGCGAGCAGGTTGGGCTGGCCGACTATGTAACGGAAAATAATTTAGGCTGGCTGTGCCGTACCGATCCTGCTTCGGTAGCCGCCGAAATTAACCAGGTTGATTACGTGCGGCTAATAAAGATCAAAGAAAAATCGCCGTCAATCATTACCCGTGATTTTAATGAAAGTAATTTAGTGCAAAAATACGTAGCTATGTATAATCAAATTGTTTCCGGTTGAACACGTTTTTTTCTTTCATTATATTAACTTTTAACGAGGAATTGCACCTGCCCCGCCTGTTGCGATCCATCGCCGAACTGGATGCCCCCGTCTTTATTCTGGACTCGGGAAGTACGGATAGTACGCTTGACATTGCCCGTAGCTATGGTGCTGTTATTCAGCAGCATACCTTTGAAAACCACCCCAAACAATGGAATTACGCGCTGAATTATTTCCCCGTTACCACCCCCTGGTTAATTTGCCTGGATGCCGATCAGATAGTTACCGAAGAGTTAACAAAACGACTGATCAATTTCAGGCCGGAAAACTACACCGATGTAAACGGCATTTATTTTAACCGGAAAAACATTTTTAAAGGTAACTGGATAAAACATGGCGGCTATTATCCCTTTTATTTACTTAAAATGTTCAGGTACGATGTTGGCTATTCGGATTTGAGCGAGAATATGGATCATCGTTTTGTGGTAAAAGGAAAAACACAGTTATGGAAAGACGGGGTAATTATTGAGGAGAATTTGAAAGAGAACCGTATCAGTTTCTGGATTGCCAAGCACAACATTTACAGCGACCTGGTAGCACAGGAGGAGGTAGAACGAATTAAAAAGCTAAGAAACCCAACCCTGCTCCCCCGTTTTTGGGGCCCGCCCAATGAACGCAGGGCCTGGCTAAAAAGGCTGTGGTGGAAACTGCCCCGCTACACACGGCCGGTTTTGTATTTTACCTACCGCTTTTTGTTTAAATTAGGTTTTATGGACGGCCGCAACGGCATTATATTTCATTTTTTGCAAGGGTTCTGGTTCAGGCTTATTGTGGATATAAAAATTGACGAGTTATTAAAACAAGAGGGCAATAACAATGCGGCAAAAAAATAACGAACCTGTAAGGTTTACAATTATCTTCCTCATACTTTTTTTTATATTCTATTATTTTAACATAGCCTTTTTCGGCATCACTTCGGAGGGCAGGTATTACAGTGCATTTTTGGCTGATCATGTTAACTATATTGATTGGTTACGCTGGCTGCTTTTAAAATGCAGTGCCGGCATTCTAAGTGGGTTGGGGTATACGGTTATTACCAGCAAATACCAGCTTTTGGTTATAGGTATTGGCAGCATCCGGCTAATTTATACCTGTTTAGGCTTTGGTGTAATGAGTTTTTTTGCCGCATTTGTATTAGCTTATCCAAAACCGCGGAAACCTAAATTAATTTTTTTGTTTGCCGGTTTGTTCGCCATACAATTGCTCAATGTTATCCGGTTTGTGTTGCTCTCCTTGTTCTGGGACAGGCAATCGCAGCGGATTATTGACCATCATACCATTTTTAACATTATTATTTACATTATAATTGTAATAAGCCTATACTTTTGGGTAAGGAGCAATAATATTTATAAAAACAATGCCGCAAACCGATCTCTCAAAATATAACAAAGCATCCTACCATCCTGGCGGCACCGGCTTAAAAAGAATCCTGTGGTTTTATGCCAACGCTCTGTTTTTTAAAACCAGCTTGCTTCCCGTCAGTGTTATTAAGGTAATGATATTGCGCTTGTTTGGTGCACATATTGATAAAGGTGTGGTTATTAAGCCTTGTGTAAATATCAAATATCCCTGGCACCTGAGTGTGGGCCAAAATGCCTGGATAGGCGAACGGGTTTGGATTGATAACCTGGTAATGGTTACTATAGGCGCCAACGTCTGTATATCACAAGGCGCTATGCTGATTACCGGGAGCCATAATTATAAAAAAGATACTTTCGATCTGATAACCGGTCGCATCAGCCTTGCCGAAGGCGTATGGATAGGCGCCGGGGCTATTGTCAACCTTAATATTACCGCCTCATCTCATGCTGTGCTCACGGCAGGCTCGGTTGCCAACAACAATTTGGATGCTTACAGTGTTTATCAGGGTAACCCCGCCGTAAAAATTCGCGGGCGTTTGCTCAGTTAAACAAGTATTGTTATCTATTTCATGTTCAATAAATCCAAAACTTCTAAACTCATATTATTATTTGCCGGCCTGTTCACTATCGCCATCGGCGCATGGGTATTGCTGTATCCGCCAGCCATATTTCCCGACCCGGCCTGGGGCTTCCAGGTAATGCGGGGTATGCGAATGGGCGGCGGGTACAACATGCTGCCCACGCCCGATATGACTGATATTAATAAAAACGCGCCCTCCTTTTTGGCATGGTGGTCGCCGGGGCAATACCTGGCGCCTTACGGTTTTATTAGTTTGTTGGGTATCAATATTGGCCAGGCAATGGCTATTACCGCCGCGTTTTGTTCCCTAATTGGCCTAAGTGGTTTTTACCTGTTTTTTAAAAGGGTGGGGTTTAGCCCAATAATCGCTGCCGTTAGCGTTGCGTTTATAGCCATCCAACAAGCCTATATGGTGCCTTTTATATTTTATAACGGCGGCGAAGTTTTGCTTTTTGCCTTTGAAGGCTGGTTTTTATATGGCTGCGCAAGCATCAAAAGTTATGGTTGGGCAATGGCTGGTTTTGTATTTATATCCGGGCTGATCGGTTTTTTTTGCAAGTCGTCTTTTTTATGGATCTATTTTTCGGGATCCCTGTACCTGTGGATCAGGGCTTCTAATACCAAAAAAATATCAGCCTGGGTAATTAATGGCCTATGTATAGGCGTGCCTGCCGTTGTATCGCTGGCAACAATCTATATAAGCTATCTTTCAAAGGGCGCTAACCCGGCATCAGGTTCAACAGGTATTATGCTGGCTTGGGAAACGTTTACTTTTCCCCTGGCATCGCCTCTGTTGGCCGGCTTTTCCCTTGATGATTTAACCGCCGGACTGGTATTTCATATTGGCCCGGCTTTGTTTAATCCTACATGGACCATCATCATACTTGTGCTTTCCGCCGTTATAAGCATTATACTGATAGTTTATATTGTCCGTACCGTACCCCACCCTTACTATAAATTATTGCTTATTTTATTTTATAGCATATCTGTATTGTTTTTTGGTATCAGTTATTTAAGGCAGGCAAATATCTCCTACGAAGCGCGGCATATGCGCATCATCGGGCTAATTATTACACCGGGGGTTATTTATTTAGTTTATGCGGCAAAAAAACAGTATCGTGTAGCGTTCGGAATATTGTGCACCGTTATAGCTTTAGTGAGTTTTAAATATTTGTTTACCGGTTTTAACCGCAATAAAAATGAAACTGCCCATAACCAAACGGGAATTGCCCAGTTATTTATTGACCAACCTACTTTAAATTATATTAAGCAGTTAGACAAACAGCACCACGATGCCATCTTCGCGTTTATCAGCGCCGATCTGGGGCTGGAGATCAATCATAATCGTATTATCACGTTCAACCCGGCCGGTGATGGCTTTTACATTGAGAACCGGCACGATTATAATGGCCATGCCGGCCCGCTTTACATTATTTTGCCGCTCAATTATATGGGAACAAAAGCCGATCTGTACCTCAACAGTTTCCCTGGTTATCATAATTTCAAGGTAGTTAAGCCCGGCAACTATCTCATTTATTCGGCGCTATAATAAAAACTTATATAAACAGAAAAGGCTTGCCGTTTGGCCAAGCCTTTTCTGTTTATAATATTATTATTGTTAACTAACATTGAACGGAGCAACCAGTGCTAACACCTGGGCGGTAGTTAAAGGCTCATCAAAAGCCTCAGCCGCGGCAGTTGCCGAAATTTTGGTGCCGGAAGTAGCGCCTGTAAGCATAGTAATATCAACCGAACCTTGCATAGTTGAGTTTTCGCCGGCATAGTTACCATCAACAGCTGCTATACCTGTATCATTAGCAGCGCCCGCAGCGCCTAAAGTAATCCATGGCTTGGTGGTTGTAGCACCCCTGCTTCTGCGTAACGCGCGTATAGCCGAAGCATGACGGGCCTCCACAGAGTGGATATTCAAAGCAGCTGTTAAATAAGCTTGGCTTCCTATTAAAACACCGGCCTGGCCTTTATAAGCGCGTACGCCGGTATCTTCCAATACCTGCGATACTGCCAAAAAGGTATCATAGTTGCTAAATACGGTGTCAAAATTATGTTTAGCGGTAAAATCGTAGCTGCTGTCGGCGGGCTGGGCTACCGCGTTTGAGCCTAAAGCAGTTTGCAAAAATTTAACATGCGCTGCCTCATGCGCTGCAATAGGCGCCAAAATAGCTGAACGATCGCCAGATGGTATGGTGAGGCCCGGTGTGGCTAACGCAGTCCGGTAGAAAGCGGCTTCAAAATATTCCAGCTTCAACGCGAAATTGAGCGTAGCCAATACCCCTGTTGAAGGTGCTTGTCCGTAAGCTTTTTTAAACAAAGCGTTTAACGCGAATGGTAACGAGGCAACGGCTACTTTTGAGCCAAAGCTGGTCATATTTTTTATAGCGTCGCGACGCGGGCTGATCCTGTCCTGAAACTCGGGATCAACTTTTTCTATTTCTTCAAATAATCCTAATAAATTCATGGCGATGTTAATTAAGGGATGTAATTATAAGCTGATGCGCTAACCTTGGTTTTTAAATAAGTGTTAGCTATTTTTAATACCTGGGCAATGGTTTGTTGTTTATCCATACCATTGGTATCTAATATGGTATTGTCTGCAAAACTGCCATAACTAACCAGGTTGCGGATATAAGACGCGTGCCTTGCCTCAACCGAAACAATTTTACCTGCAAGGGTTAAATACGTAGCATCCTGTATCAGGTAACCCGCGCCATTATAGGCCGAAACGCCTGTATCTTCAAACGCCTGCGCGGCGGCAAGTACTTTGGCCCGGCTGCTAAAATCAATTGAACTAAAATCGGGTGTAAGCGCTACAATAGCCTTTGTGCTTAACGCTGCTTTAAAAAATTCGCGGTGGGCAACTTCATGGTCGCGCACATCAGTTAATAAAGCCTGTTCATCACTCGTAATTCCGGTGTAAAAGTGTGCCGCAACCTGAATATAAAAAGCCGCTTCCAATTGTTCAAGCGCGTAGGCATAATTCAATATGCCAATATCGCCGCTGCCAACATCAATACCATTCCCCATACCAGGGTTAGTATTGATATCATCATCGTGTTTTCTACAGGAGGCCATGGCCAGCACGCCGGTTGTGGCAGCTACCCCTACACCCGCGTAGCGCAAAAACGACCGGCGGGCCATATTTACACCAACTGCTGTGTCTTGTGTTGTTGTTTTCATAAAGTAAGATTTTTAAACTGTTTATTATATTTACTGGATTTATAGTTAATTAGTTTTCATGAAAATAAAATAACTTACCACCTGGTGGAATATTCAAAAAAAACAACATCTTAGCTCAACGATGGACAATATAGAACAGCATATTGAAGCGCTGATTTTCGCGTCGGAGCTGAGCATACGTACCGAAGAGATTATTTATTGCCTGCAGGCCGCTTTTGAACAGGATTTTACCAATCAACAGATCACCCAGTACCTGGAAACTATCCGGGTAAAATACCAGGACCCGGCACTGGCTATTGAATTGGTTAAAATGGGGAACGGCTATCTTTTCCTGACAAAAAAAAAATACCATCCTATTATTAACCAGCTACAGTTGCAGCAGTCAAAAAAGAAACTGAGCCAGGCCGCTATTGAAACTTTAGCCATTATAGCTTACAAGCAACCTGTAACAAAGCTGGATGTGGAACAAATAAGAGGGGTGAACAGCGAATATTCCATCCAAAAATTATTGGAAAAAGAGCTGATTGTGATTGCGGGCAAGTCGGAAACGGTGGGAAAACCCATTTTATACACCACCAGCCCGTTGTTTATGGATTATTTTGGTATTAACAGCATTAACGAATTACCTCAAATCAAGGACTTTACAGACACCACCGGCAGCATTGGCGAAGCACAGGAATAATTTTCAATAAGTTTTTGCCGAAAACGCTTTTTAATTATTTTTGGAATAGATAATTAACTATTGTACTAAAACAAGATTTGTATTAAATTTATCTTAAATAAGTTTTTAAAGATAATTGCTTATGGAAACGCCCAAAAAACCAACGAAGAAAGCCGAGTCGAAGAATTCCGACCTGGATGATGATGATATCGTCGATCCAAAACCGAAAAAGAAATACGACGACGATGATGATGACTATGATATGCCTTTGGACGACATGGACATAGATGATCTTGATGATTTTGATGATGACGATTACTAACCAATAATATGCTTTAAGGAAAGCATCCCGGGAAAAAACGGGGTGCTTTTTTTATAATTGGCCCATCCCACACAACCTATGAAAGCAATAGAAGTTCAGGACAAACACTCCAGGCAAATATTTCTGGATGTTGCCCGAACCATTTATAAAGACGATCCGAATTGGGTATGCCCACTGGATAATGAGGTAGAAGCCATTTTTGACCCGGCTAAAAACCCATTCTTTAATCATGGTAAATGTACCCGCTGGATCCTGCTGAACGATCAGCAGCAGCCCGTGGGTCGCATAGCCGCGTTTATTAACGACCTTAAGGCTTATAATTACGCGCAGCCTACCGGCGGCATTGGTTTTTTTGAATGTACAGATAAGGAAGAGTATGCCTTTCTGCTGTTTGATACCGCTAAAAACTGGCTGGCCGAACGTGGGATGAAAGCTATGGACGGCCCTATTAACTTTGGCGAAACCGATAGCTTTTGGGGGCTGCTGGTGGAAGGGTTTACACATCCATCATATGGCATGACCTATAACCCGCCTTATTACCGGTCGTTTTTTGAGCATTATGGTTTCCATACTTTATATGAACAAATTACCAATCACCTAAGTGTGTATAAACCTTTCCCGGAGCGGTTTACAAAAATTGCTACCTGGGTAACGCAAAAGCCGGGTTATACTTTTAAACACCTGAAACTGGGACAGATTGATCGGTTTGCCGATGATTTTATAGAGATATATAACGATGGCTGGCAGGATTTTGAAAATTTTGTGCCCATAAAAAAAGCTACCGTACTGGAAAGCTTCCGGAAGATGAAAACTATTATGGACGAGAAGCTGATCTGGTTCTCGTACGTTAACGGCGAACCGGCAGCGTTTATTGTTATTTTACCCGATGCCAACCAAATGATCAAACCACTGAACGGCAAGCTTAACCTGTGGGGCAAGCTTCGGTTTTTATACCGGAAATGGAAAGGTGTTTCGCGTATGCGCGCCGTTGTAATGGGTACTAAACAAAAATACCAAAAGCATGGGTTGGAATCGGCCATGTTTATTAAACTGAAGGAATATGTTTTACCCCTTAATCAATATAATGAGCTGGAAATGTCGTGGGTGGGCGATTTTAACGACAAAATGTTATCCCTGCACGAGGCAACAGGAGCTACCCTCGGCAAAAAACATTTGACAATGCGTTGTATTTTTTAACAAATAACCCGGCACGCCGGGTTATTTGTTTATGCGGTAACCTTATTGTGGCGAAGTTCTTCAAATAGTTCTATCACTTTCTTTTGCAGGTCTATAACCTCTGTTTCGCGGTCCATTAATTTCTTGTTTACTGTCTCCAGTTCATTCTGAAATTTCTGATCCTGTTCGGTTTCGTTGAAAGTAAGCAACTGAACTACAGTCATTTCAAACAGCGTTGAAATTTGTTCAAGGCGTGATAAGTTAATATCAGTAATACCCGTTTCTATCTTCGAGAATGCAGGAATAGAGATGTCTAATCTTTTAGCAACATCTTCCTGGCTCCATCCTTTCTGGTGACGTAGTAATCTGATTTTTTTTCCGAGGGTTTTCATAATTAATCAAGGACAAAGGTTTCTCAATAGTTAATAAAGTTACAATAAAAATTCAATCCGCAAAAAATAAATTAATTAACTCATTTATTTAATAACGTATCCGGTAACACACTTAGGTCAATACCGCCAAAATTGCCCGAACTCATCAGCAGCAGGTTCTTTCCATGGACCTGCAACATCTTCAGGTAATTATACAATTCGGCAGGCTCACTAAAAAACAACAGGCTATCTCTCGCGAATGCCTGTTTTACTGTCGCGGCATTGTACGGTTCCATCTTTTTCTGCTCAAAAGTTTTTTTGTCTATAAAAACAACTGCGGTATCGGCGCCATCAAGCGTGCCTGCATATTCCTGCAAAAAATCTTTATTCAAACTGCTAAAAGTGTGCAGCTCCATACAAGCCACCAGTTCCCTGTCCGGAAATTGTGTTTTTACGGCCTCTATAGTCGCCCGCAGCTTTGATGGCGAGTGGGCAAAGTCTTTATAAATACTGGTGTTTTCATCTTTGCCTAACAATTCCAACCGGCGGGCCGCGCCTTTAAAGGTGGTTAGGGCATTGTAAAAAGCAGGGGCATCAATATCCAATTGCGCGCAAACCAACCGGGCAGCTTCCATATTCAGCAAATTGTGCTGGCCAAATACCTGTAAAGGATAGCTTATTCCCTTATAAATTACAGAGGTAACTCCATCTTCAATAGCATACCGGGGCAAGGCATAAGGTATTTTTTCAATACCTGCGGTATTATCGGCCAATACCGTTTCGTTCAACACCCCGTCGGTTTCGCTATAAATTAGTTTACCGCCGGGTTGTATGGTTTTAATAAATAAACGGAATTGCTCAATATAATTATCAAACGTTGGGAACACATTGATATGATCCCAGGCTATGCCGCTGATTACGGCGATATTCGCCTTGTATAAGTGAAACTTAGGGCGCCTGTCAATTGGCGAGGCCAGGTATTCATCTCCTTCAATAACCATTACCGGTGCCTCGTGGGTAAGCTTTACCATAGTTTCAAACCCGGCCAGCTGCGCGCCAACCAAATAATCAAACGTTTTATCGGTTTGCTGCAACACATGCAATATCATGGATGTAATGGTAGTTTTACCATGACTGCCGCCTATAACTACTCTTAACTTATCTTTTGATTGCTCGTAAATATATTCGGGATAGGAGTATATTTTTAAACCCAGTTGCTGTGCTTTCAGTAACTCGGGATTATCCGAACGGGCGTGCATACCTAAAATTACCGCATCCAGAGCAGACGTTATTTTTTCGGGATACCATCCCTCCTGCCCCGGCAAAATGCCGTATTTTGCCAGCCGGGTTTTTGATGGTTCAAACAAAACATCGTCCGAACCGCTTACCTCAAACCCCTTGTTATGCAACGCAATAGCCAGGTTGTGCATCGCGCTGCCACCCACAGCTATAAAATGTACCCTCATTTAACGTAATAGATGTAAAATTGATGGCACAAATAAACGTAAAAAGCATTAAATTCCGATACAATTAACTCATTTTAACAGCAATACGGGAACGGACGAACTGGAGGCCAGCTGCTGGGAAACGCTGGTATGTATAATAGACTGGAAAAAGCTGTATTTATGCGGCAGGGCAATTACTATCTGGGCACTATGCTTATCGGCAAAATCCAGTATGCTGTTAATTACATCGGGCTTATTTACATAGTAATACCTGGGGTGAAAGCCTTTTAACATGGTATGCAGGGCAGTTTCTTCGGCCAGCCTTTCAGGGTCCTCATCGGCGTGTTTGTTATCGGTATCAATATTCACTACCAAAAGTTGTATGGGCTGCTTGCCTAATAGCTTATGCAGCGCGCCAAGCGGGATATTCTCGGTTACTTTATTAAAATCGCAGGCTATAACGGCATGGTCAATTAAACGGTAGTGGTATGCCGGCGGTACAATAATAATTGGTACCGGGCAGGCTTTCGATATTTTAATAACATGGCTGCCGATATTGTTTTCGGTACTGCTGCTGTTGCCCTTGCTGCCCAATATAACCAGGTCCACGTTATCAATAGCTGCCGTATCAACCACGGCGCGCAGCAAATGGGTGCGGTTTAGCCTGATATGGAGTTTAACGCCCGGCCGTACCTGCTTTTGCAATTTCCGCTTTAATTTTTCCAACTGGGCTATCCGTTCCATCGCGTTCTCTTCAATCTCCTGGTCGCGCAGCATCATCATATTCGGATCGGGAAACATGGTTTCGTAAACCGATATATAATAGGCATTCATTAATATAATATCCTGAACATCAGTTTGTTTACTTAACTCTGCCGCGAAACCGGCAGCATTATCGCCTGCGTCAGAAAAATCAATAGGTACGAGATAGGTTTTCATAAGAGTTGAAATTGAGTGGCTATGTTTTAGCCCTATGCTAACTAATAGACAAATGTATTATACAGAAGGTTTTAAATTGTCAATTGAAATACATTTATGTTGCAAGTGGAGAAGTACCGATTTGGAGAAAACGTTTTACGTTGAAGTATTAATGCTGATGCTCACACCGTCAACATTCACCCACACGTCATCGAGGAGCGGAGCGACGTGGACAACCGACCGAAGGGAGCTCATTAATGCCTTTGAAATAAACACAACATTAATAATCCCCGATATGCAGGGTCGCTCTGCTCGCCGGGGATTGCCACGCTACGCTCGCAATGACGTGATAATGACGAGCAAGGTTTACTTTACAAACTTAGCCGCCACCCAATCTTTAGTTTTAAGGTGACTGATATATTTCAGATCGTGTTTGCGGGCTTCTTCGGTGATGATCTCCAGGTCGGGACTTTCATAGAAACCGCTGAAGTAGATCTCGCCGTCGGGCAGCAGCACCTTGCTGTAGCGGGCTATCTGGTCCAGCAAAATATTGCGGTTAATATTAGCCAGGATAACATGGTACTGCTCATCCGGAATGGCTTCCTTTGATCCGCAAAGCGGGATGATATTTTTAATATGATTAAGGCCGGCATTCTCCACCGTACTATCATAGCAAACCGGGTCATAATCTATCGCAGTGATGCTTTTTGCACCCAGTTTGGCAGCCAGTATAGCCAATATCCCGGTGCCGCAACCCATATCCAGCACGTTTTTATCCCGCACATCGGCAGATAACAGCCATTCCATCATCATGGAGGTTGTTTCGTGATGGCCGGTACCAAAAGCCATTTTAGGATCGATCACAATTTCGTAAGGGAAATCGGGCCGCGGATGGTGAAAAGTGGCCCGCACCCATATCTGATCCCTAACCTGCATTGGCTCAAAATTGCTTTCCCAAACCTCGTTCCAGTTTTTTTGCGGTATTAAATTAATATCGTAACTGAAGGCAAACATTTCCCGGTAGGGAAGCAGCTGTTCTTCTAATTTATCGCGGTCAAACTCATCAGTGGGTATATAGGCCTTAAACCCCAGTTCTACTTCCTCAAAAGTATCAAAACCAATTTCTCCTAAAGCGTTGATCAGTAAATCCTGCTGATAATCTTCGGTGGCGATGGTTGTAAAAAGCAGTTCGTAGTAATTCATGGGTAATAATTGGAGGTGATAGTCAGTATAGTTAGTCTGCTTTTTCCTTTTTAGTGATAAAGCTTTTTCTGAATGTTTTCCAGTCCATTATAAACATCACCAAAAAATTCAGAAGCCAGTAAAAAAGCTGCACCCCTGCCATAAACACCGCTATGTGCACCAGATGCCTGATACCGGTTTGCGGGTCCCATATCATATAGGAGATGGCCATAGCCAGTACCATGCAAATAAGGGCTATACCGGTAAAAACACCTATGGCTGCTTTGTGCGCGGCCAATATCCTGTCCCATAGGGGCAATATTACCAGGTACTGTGTAAGCAGCGCGATGAGGAACTGGAAAGGAGCGAAAATTTTATAATAAGTAATAAGGCCATACGCCGAGCCATCCCCAATGTTGGATAACCCCTCAATTGTATAATGAACCGGGTTATACTTTATAATGGCGGCAAACACGCCAAACGCAACAAGCGGTGGCAATATGATCCGGAGAAATCTCATTATTGAGTGAATGGTTGATTATGTTGATTGAGTGAGTAGTTGCAAGCACATTCACTTAATCAACCATTCACTCAATCAACTTGCATGCCACTAATTAAACACCTTCACAATATCCACAAAATCGCGCGATTTCAGGGAAGCTCCGCCAATCAGTCCGCCGTCAATATCCGGCTGGGCAAATAGTTCGGGCGCGTTTTTAGGATTGCAGCTGCCGCCATATAAAACGGTCATTGCATCCGCCACCGGCTTGCCATATTTAGCCGCTATTTCCCGGCGGATAAAAGCATGTATCTCCTGTGCCTGGGCCGACGACGCGGTAACGCCGGTGCCGATGGCCCAAACCGGCTCATAAGCTATCACTAATTTGCTGAAATGCGCTTCATCTAAATGAAAAACACCTTCAACCAGCTGACTTTTAATAATATCGAAATGCTTTTCGGCGTTACGCTCGTCCAACGTTTCGCCGATGCAGAAGATCGGCTTCAATCCGTTAGCTAAGGCGGTATCGGTTTTTTTAGCCAGCAAGGCATTATCCTCGCCAAAATATTGGCGACGCTCCGAGTGCCCCAGGATCACATATTCCGCGCCAACCGAATTGATCATCTTGGCCGAAATCTCGCCGGTATAAGCGCCCGATTCGGCCTGGTGCGCGTTCTGCGCGCCTACCGCCACCTTTGCATAACCTTTAGCCAAATGCGTTAAACTGTGCAAATGAATGAACGGACTGCAAACCACTGCCTGCTGATTGCCGGTAACCTCGTCCTTAACCATATTTATTACTTCGGAAAACAAGGACAAACCCTCGTTATAATCCATGTTCATCTTCCAGTTTCCGGCTACTATTTTTTTTCTCATTTTACCCCCTATCCCCCTAAAGGGGGAATTATTGTTTATATTTTAAATAAGTTATATTTATGCTACACCTCCTTTGTTCCCCCTTTAGGGGGTTAGGGGGTTCTATAGGTGCTTGTTAACTCAAACACCTTTCTTAATATATTTTGTTCGTTCTCGTTAAAATCGCGGCCGTCGCGGCGGGCAAAAACCCGCTCGGTGGTTTCCAGCATTTTGGTAATTTTATGTTCCTCAAAACCATCGGTGCCGCCCCAGGTAAAATCGGGCACATGGTTAACCGGGAAACCTGCGCCAAATACATTGGCGCCCACGCCTACCACCGTACCGGTATTAAACATGGTGTTAATGCCACATTTGGCATGGTCGGCCATAATCAGTCCGCAAAACTGCAGGCCCGTATTACGGTAGCGTTCGGTAGTATAATCCCACAGCTTAACGTCGGTATAATTATTTTTCAGGTTGGAGTTATTAGAATCGGCCCCAATATTGCACCATTCGCCCATTACCGAGTTACCTAAAAAACCATCATGGCCTTTATTGGAATAACCCCAAATTACGGCGTTGCTGATCTCGCCGCCTACCCTGCTATGCGGGCCAACGGTAGTAGCGCCATATATTTTAGCCCCCATTTTTACCTGCGAATCCTCGCACAAAGCAAACGCGCCGCGGATATGGCAGCCTTCCCATACACTGCTGTTTTTAGCCAGGTATATCGGTCCGTTGTTGGTGTTAAAGGTGGAACATTCCGCCTCAGCGCCTTCCTCGGCAAAAAAATCGGTTCCTATAATGGTATTGGTGGAGCTTACGGCCGCGCTTTCCCGGCCTTTGGTAAGCAGGTTAAAATCCTTGCGCAGCTCCACATCATTGTACCTGAAAATATGCTCGGGATAGCGGATATGCACCGGCAAGTGACCAACGCCTACCGCCTCAAATTCATATTCCGGGTTAAATATACGGGCATCAACCTCGTTAAGCCGGACAGCCACCAGGTAATCCTGGTATTTCAAGGCCTGGCCGACAGCTAATTTAGCAACAGCTTCCAGCAAGGTCTCATCCGGGCAAAAAGCTCCGTTAATAAACAGGTTATCAGCGCCTACCTTTAAAGGGAATTTCCCTTGCAGATAGGCACGGGTATGATAGGAAAAACTTTGATCAAGATATCTGGCCCATTTTTCGGCGATAGTTAAAATACCAATACGCAGATCGGCCACAGGCCGGGTAAAGGTTAAAGGCAGCAGATTCTGGCAGGAGCTATCGTCAAAAAGAATAATGGCCATGGGGCAAAAATAAAAAAGTCTCCCGATGTATCGGGAGACTTTCCAAATATTATTTTATACGTCCAATTACTTTTTGTTGTAACGGGTGCGGAATTTATCAATACGGCCCGCGGTATCAACCAGTTTCATTTTACCGGTATAGAATGGGTGCGAAGTGTGTGAAATTTCCAGTTTAATCAATGGATATTCGTTACCGTCTTCCCATTTCACTGTTTCGCGGCTTTCGATACATGATTTTGTTAAAAAAGCATATTCGTTAGACATGTCTTTAAAAACAACTAATCTATAATTTTTTGGATGCAGGTCTTTTTTCATTTCTTAAACTTCTTATAAAAGAGGTGCAAATGTAGTGGAATTTTTGTTATCTATCAAGAGCATAAATAAATATTTTGTTTGAATAGGGAATTTCTGTCTGAACCGGGATTGGTAAGGTTAAATGATTACAGGATTTTTTATTCTTACCACCTTGTCATTGCGAGGTACGAAGCAATCTCAGGACTATGTATTTTAAGCTTGTCATTCGAACGGAGAGAGAAATCTTCTGAACGCGATAAGCAAACCGTACAAGATTTCTCTCTCCGTTCGAAATGACAGGTATTTTTTGAAAATGAAAGCCAGTTTTTCATCGGTTCGGGTAGCCCCGCTATCCGCTGCAAGTCCTCATTCGCTGCGCTGCATTCCGGGCTTTACGCTACTATCGGGTTTAGGGTGGTGGAGGCATTGGTTATTTCGCCGCGTTGAGGTAGGCTCACCCGACATCGCTACGCTCCTCTGCCCTCTCTTCGCGTTCCGCGGAAAGAGGGCGGATTTAATGTGGTTTTTCTTCTACACCCTCTTAGCAGCGGCGGGGTGAGTCTTATTAGCGAATAATATAAAATCGTTCCTTATAAATTAAATAGCCCTTCTTGCGCCCGTCTGTGACGAGCGCAAGTTAGCAATATGTCAATAGCAAGCCAGCGAATGATTAATGATTCCCCCTTTACGGGGTTAGGGGGCTGGCCTCCTGGCACAACTCCACCAAAACCCCATTAACACTCTTGGGGTGCACAAAACAAACCAGCTTATTATCAGCCCCATGTTTAGGCACCTCATTCAGTAAAATAAATCCCTCATTGCGCAGGCGTTCCATTTCAGCAACAATATCATCTACCTCAAAAGCAATGTGGTGTATGCCCTCCCCTTTTTTCTCCAGGAATTTTGCGATTGGGCTATCGGCGTCGGTGGCTTCCAGCAGTTCAATTTTATTGGGGCCGGCTTGCAAAAAGGCGGTTTTCACCAACTCGGAGGGCACCTCTTCGGTTTTGTAAACGGTGGTATTCAGCAATGTTTCATACACGGCTTTAGCCTGATGGATACTGCGCACCGCTATACCGATATGTTCTACCTTATTCATAGTCAAATATTGCAAATTAATGACCCCTTACAACATATTGCGTAATATAAAACTAAAACTTTGCCTATCTTTGTATAATTAATATTTTGTTATGGAACTTCCTATTTATTTAGATAATAATGCCACTACTCCAATGGACCCCCGGGTACTTGAAGCCATGTTGCCTTATTTTAACAGCAAGTTTGGAAACGCGGCCAGCCGCAACCATCCTTTTGGCTGGGTGGCCGAAGAAGCTGTGGACTACGCCCGCGAGCAAGTGGCCAAACTAATTGGCGCTAACGAGAAAGAGATCATATTTACATCCGGCGCTACCGAGAGCGATAACCTGGCTATTAAGGGCGTGTTTGAGATGTACAAAGAAAAAGGCAACCATGTTATTACTACGGTTACCGAACATAAAGCGGTTTTAGATACCTGCAAGCATATTGAGAAACTGGGTGCAAGAGTTACTTACCTGCCCGTAAAGGAAGACGGCCTGGTAGACCTTGCCGAACTGGAAGCTGCCATGACACCGGAAACCATCCTGGTATCCATTATGTATGGCAATAACGAAATTGGTGTTATACAACCTATTAAACAAATATCGGCCATAGCCCATAAATACGGCGCCTTGTTTATGACAGACGCGGTACAGGCTGTAGGTAAAATACCTGTTGATGTAAATGCTGATGGTATTGACCTGCTGGCCCTGTCGGCACATAAAATATACGGACCCAAAGGCGTAGGCGCGTTATATGTTCGCCGTAAAGGGCCACGTGTTAAAGTTACCGCCCAGATGGATGGCGGCGGCCATGAGCGCGGCATGCGTTCGGGTACACTGAACGTTCCGGGTATTGTAGGCCTGGGTAAAGCCTGCGAACTATGCGGACAGGAAATGGAAAGCGAAGCTAAGCGCCTTTCCATAATGCGCGACAGGCTGCAAACAGAATTAACCAAACTGGAAGAAAGTTACGTAAACGGCAATGTGGAGCACCGCTTACCGCACGTAGCCAATATCTCCTTTAAATATGTAGAGGGCGAAGGTTTAATGATGGCCATGAAGGACCTGGCGGTATCATCCGGTTCGGCCTGTACCTCAGCCTCGCTGGAACCTTCGTATGTTTTGAAGAGCCTGGGTTTATCTGACGATTTGGCACACTCTTCCATCCGTTTTGGCCTGGGCCGTTTCACTACCGACGAGGAAGTGGATTACGCTATTGAGGTTACCCGCAAATCGGTTAACCACCTGCGCGAGCTTTCGCCGCTATGGGAAATGTTTAAAGAAGGTATCGACCTTAACTCAATTGAGTGGGCTGAACATTAAGCCCCCTACCCCTAAAGGGGGAGTTACTCAGTCGCAAGGCAGAGGAATGATTTTTGATAGTAAATAAAATAAACACACTTCTCTTATCCCCCCTTTAGGGGGTTAGGGGGCAAAACTTAAGAAAATGGCTTATTCAGATAAAGTAATTGACCACTACACCAATCCGCGCAACGTGGGTACTTTAGATAAAAGTAACCACAAAGTTGGTACAGGCCTGGTGGGTGCCCCTGAGTGCGGCGACGTTATGCGCCTGCAAATTCAGGTTGATGACAACAACATGATCACCGATGCCAAGTTTAAAACTTTTGGCTGCGGTTCGGCTATCGCGTCATCATCATTAGCTACAGAATGGCTGAAAGGTAAAAGCATTGACGATGCCATGAAAATTGACAACATGGATATTGTTGAAGAGCTGGCCCTGCCGCCTGTAAAAATACACTGCTCGGTACTGGCAGAAGATGCTATTAAAGCGGCTATTAATGATTACCGCGTTAAAAACGGCATGGAGCCTATTGAAAGCGAAAAAGCGCATCATTAATGATAATGATTAGAGATTAGTTAATCAGAGATTAGGCTTTGAAAGCAATTAATCTTTATTAACTAATCAAAATGAGTATTGTTGATTAGAAACCGAGATCTTGTTTTTACAACTAATCTTTAATCTCTAATCTCTAATTAACTGACAACAATGGTAACTATAACTGATAAAGCGAAAGGCAAAATTGATCACCTGATGCAGGATGCAGGGCTTGATGCCTCGTATTTTTTACGGGTTTCAGTTCAGGGCGGCGGATGTTCAGGCTTATCATACAATCTGGATTTTGATAACGAGGAAAAAAAAGGCGACCAGTTTTTTGAGGATCGTGGTATCCGCATGGCCCTTGATATGAAATCATTTCTTTACCTGGCCGGTACGGAGCTCGATTTTTCGGATGGCCTGAATGGCAAAGGTTTTAACTTTCATAACCCCAATGCTACCCGCACCTGCGGTTGCGGCGAAAGTTTTTCGGTATAAATATTTTTCAGGATAAATAAAGTAAGACTGCTTATTATTAGGCGGTCTTTTTTTATGGATGGGACTTTTTAATGACGATATAGCTAAATAAAGGCCAATACAATAAACGCACCTAAAATTACCACCAGGTACGATACAATAGAGATAATGTTTTGCCGTTCAACCGAACGTTGAAATTTTTGCTGTTGGGTCATTTCGATAAGGTACTTGTTTAAGCGTTAAAGCTACAAGTTTTAATCCCGACATCCAAAGTTTATTTCCGCGTGTTGGCATCATAAGTAACTGATAAAGCATATTTTAGGGCCAATTTTATTATAAATAATTCTTTTGTATATATATTTGTTACAAACCCCATGTTACAGGTTAGCGCGCTATATATTTATCCCATCAAATCATTAGGCGGCATAGCTGTTGATGAAGCCTTGGTTACTGAGCGCGGCTTACAGCACGACAGGCGCTGGATGCTGGTTGATAATAATAACCGTTTTCTTTCCCAGCGCGAAATAGCGCAAATGGCCCTGTTTAAAGTAGCAGTTACCCGCGGTGGCTTATCTGTTACTTACACGCCGGCAAACAGCAGCTTAAAAATCCCTTTTCAACCTTTACATCCCCAGCTTTTTGAGGTTACCGTTTGGGATGATATCTGCCTTGTCCAGCGGGTAAGTGAGGAGGCCGATACCTGGTTCAGCAATATGCTGGGCATACCTTGCAGGTTAGTTTATATGCCCGGCGATACCCGGCGGCAGGTTGACCCCAATTATGCAAGCTATGGTATGATCACCTCCTTTGCCGATGCTTTTCCTTTAATGATGATCAGCCAGGCTTCGTTGGATGACTTGTCCGCCAGGGTTGGCTCCCCTATTCCCATGAACCGTTTCCGGCCCAATATGGTGTATACAGGCGGCAAGCCTTATTCCGAAGACGAACTGGCCAGTTTCAGTATCAACAATATTAATTTTCACGGGGTAAAACTATGCGCCCGTTGTCCAATCCCCGGCATCGACCAGGATACCGCCATCAGCGGAAAAGAACCCATTAAAACATTGGCCTCCTATCGCCGCAGGCAAAATAAAATTTATTTCGGCCAAAACCTGGTACACGAAGGCACCGGGATATTGCGGGTTGGCGATGCACTGAAAATTTTGGAAGTTAAGAATGCGGTAATGTTTGATTAAACGTAGAGACCCGTGATTATGTGTCTTTCTTATATAAAATTTACCTATATAACGGGAGACGCATAATCATGCGCCTCTACAATAAATTTCCTAAAAAAATTCGCCCATAATTTCCATAAACAAAAATATAACTGTTAATTTAACAATTATTTATACCAATGAGTAACCTGTCAAATTTTGTTATCGGTGTTGACTATGGCACCGACTCTGTGCGCTCGGTAATTGTGAACGCCCTGAATGGAAAAGAAGTAGCCACATCCGTATATTATTACAGCCGCTGGCAACAGGGCTTGTACTGCAACGCGCCCGAAAACCAGTTTCGCCAGCATCCGCAGGATTATATAGATGGCCTGGAAACTACCATCAAAAACTGCATAGCTAAAGCCGGACCGGAAATAGCGGCCCGTATTAAAGCCATTTCGGTTGATACTACCGGCTCGTCGCCTGTTGCCGTTAATGAGCAGGGAGTGCCTTTAGCACTGTTGCCCCAGTTTGCGGAAAACCCGAATGCCATGTTTGTTTTGTGGAAGGATCATACCTCCATTAAAGAAGCGGCCGAGATTAACGCGCACGCGGAAAAATTTGACACCAATTATTTAAAATATGTAGGCGGTATTTATTCAACCGAGTGGTTTTGGGCCAAGCTGCTGCATGTTTTACGTGTGGACGAAAAAGTGCGCCAGGCCTGCCACTCGTGGGTGGAGCACTGCGACTGGGTTCCGTTCCTGCTTACCGGCGGTACTAACGCGGCCGATATTAAGCGCGGGCGCTGTTCGGCCGGGCACAAGGCCCTTTGGGCCGAGGAATTTGGCGGCCTGCCGCCTGATGACTTCTTCGCGTCGCTTGACCCGCTGTTGAAAGGCTTCACCGGTCGTTTATATAAAGATACTTATACTTCCGATGTTTCGGCAGGTAACCTGAGCCCCGAATGGGCCCGACGCCTGGGCCTGAGCACTGATGTTAAAATTGGCGTAGGTGCTTTTGATGCCCACATGGGTGCCGTTGGCGGACAAATTGAGCCTTATTTTTTAAGCAAGGTAATGGGCACATCCACCTGCGATATATTGGTGGCCCCCAACCAGGACATGGATAATAAACTGGTAAAAGGTATTTGCGGCCAGGTAGATGGCTCCGTAATACCGGGTATGGCCGGATTGGAAGCCGGGCAATCGGCCTTTGGCGATACTTATGCCTGGTTCCGTAAGTTGCTGGAATGGCCAGTTCAAAACCTGTTATTGCAATCTACACTGATTGATAGTGCTACAGCAGGCGCATTGGTTGATGAAATATCCGCTAAAATTATTCCTGAGCTAAGCAAACAGGCTGCCGCTTTGCCACTAAGCAACAGTGCAGAGCTGGCTGTAGACTGGTTTAACGGCCGCCGCACGCCTGATGCTAACCAACTGCTGAAAGGCAGCATTACCGCGCTGGGTTTAGGCAGCGATGCGCCGAGGATCTTCCGCGCGCTGGCCGAGGCTACCTGCTTTGGGGCACGCAATATTGTGGAGCGTTTTGAAAGCGAGGGCGTACCGGTAAAAGGACTGATAGGTATTGGCGGCGTAGCCAAAAAATCGCCTTATATTATGCAAATGATGGCCGATGTACTGCAAATGCCTATCCGCATTCACCAGTTTGAACATACCTGCGCGTTGGGCGCGGCCATGTTCGCGGCTACCGTAGCCGGAATTTATCCGGATGTGCAGCAGGCCATGGCAGCCATGGGCGGTGGCTTTGATGTGGAATATACGCCAAATACGCAATTAGCCAATTTTTACACCAAACGCTACCGCCAGTACCTGGACCTGGGGCAATATACCGAACAAAATACGGTATCACACTAAATAAGGAATTAAAATGAGCAAATACAGTGATATACAGCAAGCGGCTTACGAGGCTAATATGCAATTGCCCAAATTAGGGCTGGTATTATTTACCTTTGGCAATGTTAGCGCGGCCGATCATGATCTGGGCGTTTTCGCCATTAAACCGAGCGGCGTTGCCTACGAGGACCTGTCGCCTGAGAAAATGGTTATCGTTGATTTTGGCGGAAATACCGTCCAGGGCGATCTTCGCCCCTCATCGGATACTAAAACCCATGCCGTATTGTACACTCACTTCCCCGAGGTTGGCGGCATTGTACATACCCATTCCACGTATGCAACGGCCTGGGCGCAATCGCAACGGGATATCCCCATCTTTGGCACTACCCATGCCGATCATAATACGGTTGACATCCCCTGCGCGCAACCCATGGATGACTTTATGATACAGGGGGATTATGAATACCAAACCGGTTTCCAGATATTACAATGCCTGCAGGAAAAAGGCCTGAATTATCGCGAAGTGGAAATGATACTGGTGGGTAACCACGCCCCTTTTACCTGGGGAAAAACAGCGGCGAAAGCGGTATATAACAGCGCTGTATTAGAAACGGTGGCGCAAATGGCCCTGCTAACGGAACAAATTAACGCGAACGCGCCGAGGTTAAAAGATGCGCTGATCCGCAAGCATTACGAACGCAAACACGGGCCGGATTCGTACTATGGGCAATAGTTTGTTATTGAGCGTAAATAAACTTGTCATTGCGAGGAACGTAGTGACGCGGCAATCTCCTTCATTGATTAGTAGCGACGAGATTGCTTCGCGCCCAGCCCAATCAGCGGCCTGCCCGCAATGACAATAATGGGTTAATTAATAATGACTTAAAACTCAGCAACTAATAATTGATTATGAAAAACCTTTACACTATTATTATTCTGCTTTTGCCTGTATTTTTACAGGCACAGTCACCTAAAGTGGCGGAAACGCCGCCGATGGGATGGAATAGTTATAACTGTTTTGGTTCGGCTGTGCACGAGGATGAGGTAAGGGCAAACGCCGATTATATGGCCAAAAACCTGAAACAACACGGCTGGCAATATATCGTGGTTGATTTTCTTTGGTCGTATGATAACCCGCCGGGTAGCAGGATCGGTAATCCCGGTCAGCTCCGGTTACAGGATGGCTCCTATCTTCCCTGGTTAACTATGGATAAATGGGGCCGGTTAATGCCGCAGCCCAATAAATTCCCTTCTGCTTTTGGCGGCAAGGGTTTCAAGCCGCTGGCAGATTATGTACACTCGCTGGGGTTAAAATTTGGCATTCACGTTATGCGGGGCATTCCGAGGCAAGCCGTACGGGCAAAATCGCCGGTAATGGGCGCGCCGGGTATTACGGCTGATATGATAGCCGATACCGCTTCCAAATGTTCATGGCTTAACCACATGTATGGTTTGAATATGAGCAAACCGGGCGCGCAGGAATACCTAAATTCCATACTCAATTTATACGCCGAATGGGGTGTTGATTTTATTAAGGTAGATGACCTTTCGCGCCCGTATAGCGTGGCTGAAGTGGAAGGCTACCGCAAAGCGATCGACCAATGCGGCAGGCCCATTGTTTTCAGCCTTTCCCCGGGCGAAACGCCCTTGGCGCAATCGGCACATGTGCAGCAAAACGGCAATATGTGGCGCATGGCCGATGATTTTTGGGATAACTGGAAAGAGATTGCGCGCATGTTTAATTATGCCAAAAGCTGGGAAGGCGTAGGCGGCCCAGGCCATTGGCCCGATTGCGACATGCTGCAAATAGGCAAGCTATCCAAACGCGGGCCGGTAGGCAGGGAGCGCTACAGCCGCTTTACTGAAGATGAATTGTATACGCACATGAATTTCTGGTGCCTGTACCGTTCGCCGCTGATGATGGGCGGCAACATGCCCGAAAACCGCGACCTGGAACTGAAGTTACTCACTAACGATGAGGTGCTGGCGGTAAACCAGCACGGCGAACAGCCCCGCCAGTTATATAACAACGATGGCGGCATGGTATGGTACTCGCATATACCAGGCAGCAAAAATATTTATGTGGGCCTGTTTAACCTGAGCGAGGACAGTAAAAACATCGCTATAGATTTTGCATCGCTTGGATTAAAAGGTAAAATTACCATACGCGATTTGTGGAAGCAGCAAAATACCGGCACTTTCAGTAAAAGCTATCAGCAATCAATAAACAAACATGGCTCGGCACTGCTTATGCTGTCGGCCGCTAAATAATACACATCCAACAAAATGATAAATTTAAAAAATCTTGAAGTATGGTTCGTAACAGGCAGTCAGCACCTGTATGGCGAAGAGACCCTGAAGCAGGTTGCTGAACATTCCCAACAAATAGCAGCCGGCATAAACGCGGCCAAACAAATACCGGTAAGCGTAGTTTTTAAACCTACCGTAAAAAGCACCGAAGAAATTTACGCCATTTGCCAGGAGGCTAACACAGCAAAAAACTGTATCGGTATCATTACCTGGATGCATACTTTTTCGCCTGCTAAAATGTGGATCAACGGGTTAAAAATATTACAGAAACCCGTATTGCACCTGCATACCCAGTTTAACAGCCAGATCCCCTGGTCGTCTATAGATATGGATTTCATGAACCTTAACCAAAGCGCCCATGGCGACAGGGAGTTTGGCTTCATGATGTCCAGAATGCGGATTAAACGCAAGGTGGTGGTGGGCCACTGGCAGGAACAGGATGTACTTGACCAAATTGATGCCTGGAGCCGTGCCGCCGCCGGATGGAACGACTGGCAGGGCGCCAAATTTGTACGCTTTGGCGATAACATGCGCTTTGTAGCCGTTACTGATGGCGACAAGGTAGAGGCCGAACTGAAATTTGGTTTCTCGGTAAATACCCATGGTGTTGGCGATTTGGTAGCCGTAATTAACCAGGTTACCGACCAGCAGATAGATACCCAGATTGCTGAATATGCTTCACTATACAATATAGTACCCGCCCTGCAAAAAGATGGAGCACAACATTCATCCTTACGCGACGCGGCTAAAATTGAAATTGGCCTGCGCAAGTTTCTGCAAGATGGCGGATACAAAGGATTTACCGACACCTTTGAAGATTTGCATGGCATAGTTCAGTTACCTGGCATCGCCGCCCAACGCCTGATGGCGGAAGGTTATGGTTTTGGTGGCGAGGGCGACTGGAAAACAGCCGCGCTGGTACGCGCCATGAAAGTAATGGGCGCCGGTTTACCTGGTGGTAATGCCTTTATGGAAGATTACACCTATCATTTCGACGGCAACAATTCCATGGTATTAGGATCGCATATGCTGGAAATTGACGCTTCCATTGCCGGCAGCAAGCCTAACGTGGAAATACACCCGTTGGGTATTGGCGGCAAAGCTGACCCGGTGCGCCTGGTGTTTAATGTAGGAGCCGGCGAAGCGCTTAACGCCTCGATAGTTGATATGGGCAATCGTTTCAGGCTGATTGTTAACGAGGTGAAAGCGATTGAACCAACGCACGATTTGCCTAAACTGCCGGTAGCCCGCGTATTATGGAAACCATACCCGGACATGAAGAACGGCTGCGCGGCTTGGATACATGCCGGTGGCGCCCACCATACCTGCTACAGCCAAAACCTGACCAACGAACATATGAGTGATTTTGCTGACATAGCCGATATTGAATACCTGCTTATTGGCAAGGACACCAAGCTGGCCGAATTTAAAAAGGAAATATACTGGAACGATGCCGCCTACCGTTTAGGCAGGTAATGATATATTATTATCTGCAATTTTACGCCAAAGGGCAAGCTAAACGCTTGTTCTTTGCTTTTAGAAGTCTAAATTTGTTTTTTTAGCTATTATTCTAAACATTAAACCATCTCGTCATTGCGAGCGCAGCGTGGCAATCCCCAGCATGAAGATTAATCATGCAAAGAGACTCTGCTATCCGGGGATTATTAATATCAGATTGTTTTTCAAATGGCATTAATGAGCTCCCTCCGGTCGGTTGTCCACGCTGCGCCCGCAATGACGTTTTTTTTAGACAGCTTTTAGCAACTTATAAGCTTTTCAGCAGGGTTCAGCTAATATTAATTCCTAATCCTCATTCAGTTTATAGAGGATCCAATTATTGGTTTCAAACTTTTTCTCTAAGGTAAGCCGGCCATCGGCATTTTGTAATATCTGGAGGTATTTGGAAGTAAGCTGGGTATAACCATTAGCCGGATTTTTGTCGGTAGCTACTAAAACATAGGAAACATATTCGCGCGGCGACTCTACCGCGCTCAGGAAACTTTCCTGATAAGGCATACAGAGCGCCTGGATATTATTTATAAATGCCGCGATGGGATAGGCTACCGCATCATCCATCAGTACCCGTTCCTTATCGGGTAAGCTGTTAATGTAATCGGCAATATCCATACTTTCCTGCTCACTGTCGGGTACTTCTTTTTTCAGTAAAACGTTAATAAACCCGTGCTCCTCGTTGATATAGGAATCGTTCAAAAACGCGTAGCCGGTATATATCTGTAAAGCCATTATCAACACCAGCAATATTTTTAAATTAAGCTGTTTCCTAACTGTGGCCGCCTTGAGTATGATACACAAAAGGGCGAGTATTAAAAACAGCAGGTAATACTGGTAAGTTAAATGAACCTTATCATACTTTATCCTCAAAAACTCTACAAAGGCAAATGGCGTGAAGAGCGTAAGTATTTGATAGGTTTTTTGCCTGAACAGATAAATAGCCACCAAAATTACCGGGCAGAAAAGGATAATACGCATGGAAACGATCATGGATACCTCGGGCAGCTTGTGGTGCGAGCTGGCATCAAAAAGCACACTATAATCTATCTTTTCGGCCAATACGCTCCAGGTAGCATAAGGGCTTTCAATAAAGTAATTTAAGTCGGCAGCGTGGGTAAGGTTAAGCATTTTGTATATCAGCACCGATACCAGCGGTAAAATAAAGATGATGATATACAGGGCAAACGTTTTATTAATAAGCTTGCGGCGCAATGAAGGGTTATTAAAACTGGCAAATAAGCGGAAAATGGATTCCTTTTCGCTCAGGTTTAAGCTTTGTACCGATATGGATAGCACCAGCGGTATAAAGAATAAGGTAAGCCATATAAATTTATACTCGCAAAATACCAGTACAACCAAACAAATACTGGCTATTGATACGTGAAACGTAGTATTGGATGTGTAAAATTTAAAAATATTGAAATAGAAAAAAAAGAAGAAGATAAGTTGCAGATACATGGACTTACCCGAACAAGCCACATATAACATGCCGGGATGCAGCAGGAAAACCATTAATAGCAGCCCTACATAAAACTCATCATCCAGCCGCTTCAGTAGTGTGGTGGCCATGATATTGAACAGCAGGGCGGTACCAACTGCCGAAGCCAGGATGGGTGCTATATTATAATTGATAGCGGTAAATATAAAGGTGGCGTAGAACGGAAAAATAGGCGCGGTAAGGCCCATCACCTTTAACCGGTTGCCTATACCATCAAAAACTATCTTTGCTTTTTCAACATAGAATAGCGACTCCTTATTAAAGTATCCCAAATGGTTTAAATACAGGCCGCAAATCACATAGTATGCAATTAATACTAATGTGATAATAAGCAGGTAAACTGACCTTGAAATTTTCATTTAACGGTATTTGTCGGGTTACTTATTTTGCTTAAGCCATGATTGGTTTTTTCCCAGTAAAAGGGATTTACCACCAACTGGTACAGTCCTTTATAAGCCGCTATGGAGTGCATTAGCCAGTAAACGGGGTTAGCTATGGAAAAAAGGATCAGTTCGTAAAAACGCCTTTTAAATACAGCCATCATGTTTACATATATCATCAGTATATTACCTACCATCAGGTTAAATATCGACATGAATAATACCCAATCCGGAAACAGCAAACGTATGGTATCCAGATCAAAGGCCACGTACATAAAAAATACGGATAGCAGTATGGGGTATATTAAAAATGTCAAGGGTGTGGCTCCAATAAAAAAATTAAACCCGATGAAACCTTTCCAGCCCACCTTTTTAACCAGCTTAGCCGGGTTACGCATGTGCACCAGGTAAGTTTGCATATACCCCTTTATCCATCGCGAACGCTGTCTTATCCAGTTAATAAAATCGTTATTAGCTTCCTCATAAGTGGTAGAGTTTATAATAGCCACCTTATATCCTTTTGAATATGCCCTTAAACCTAAATCGGCATCCTCAGTAACGTTAAAAGGGTCCCAGGCGCCAAGCTCAATCAGGTTGGCCATTTTAAAATGGTTACTGGTGCCGCCTAAAGGGATGGGAATATCCAGGGTATCCAAACCCGGCAGCATATAATCAAACCAGTAGGAATACTCCAGCGTGAACATACGGGTAAGGAAATTTTCGTTCCTGTTAAAGTAGTTAAGCGCGCTTTGGATACAAATGTAGTTAGGCGGCAGCTTATTGAACAGCGCCACCACTTTTTTTAGCTGATCGGTATCGGGAATATCCTCGGCATCGTAAATAGTAAGGTATTTCCCGTTTGAAAAGTGCAAACCGTAATTACAGGCTTTGGGCTTGGTTTTAGGCATGTGGAACGGCACTACGATCACCTCAAAAATTGCCGGGAAATCAAGCGCGCGCACCGCGTTCAGCGTTTTATCGTCATCTTCCTCAATCAGCAGCTTAATATCCAGCTTCTCGCGCGGGTAATCCAAGCTCTGCAGGTTCCATATCAGCTTTTTAATCAGTTTACCCTCCTTATAAACGGGCAAATGTATGGTATAAACAGGTAGTTCATCATCCGCAACCTCGCGTACTTCTTTTTTGGTAACCGCCTGGAAAAGCTCGAACCGGGAACCTACCAGCGCCAGAAACAACTTAAACACAATGGCTACCAGGAAAAAAGAGCTAAGCAGTATATTAATAATAATAGCTACCATTTTAAAGCTCAGAAACAGGCCTACAGTTATTACACCCAGTAAAACGAAAATGAATATCAGTTGCGGAACGGTGAAGGTAGTAAGCGCGGAATTATCCGGATCGCGGTTAAGCAATTCGAACACGGCCGATTTGACATATTTTTCGCCCAGCAGTTTGTGGCTTAACCAGGTGATATCCAGATCGAGCGCTACAATAATGCGGGGTTCCAGATCGTAAGTAAACCTGATATAGTCAATAAACAGCTCGTCGGTAGGGTCGGTCATTACGGTTACTACCTGTCCGTTTTCAATACGCAGAGGTAAAGCCAGGTGATCATTAGCAAACTTCAGCTCAATTTTATCCAACACTTCGCGGTTAAACTCCTCCTCCCGTATTTGCTGGTAAGGATAGCCCGCGTTGATCATGGACCGCTCGTAGTTTTTACGGGATATATAACCAAAGTTTAAGGCTATCTTTATAAAGGCCATACCCCTATTGGCCGCCAGAATCGCAATTTTTTCCCTTTCCTCTGGCGTAATAAATTTATCGTTAACCAAAATTTCGGGGATAGCTATACTCATCTGGATGGAATAAACGTGGATTTATTTAATAAGCCTTCCCCATAGTAAGGGAAGGCCGTCTGAATTTTTTTAACGATCAATCGTTAACGATATCCTGCGATTTGGCCACTCTTGAGCGCACATACAGGAACGATAACAATATTAATATCAATATACCCAGCAGGATATACAGGTTATAGTTTTCCCAAAAACGGGACAAAGCGGTCTTGGTATCCACATATTCCAGGTTATCGCTTGATTTACTGATGTTGAACAGGTATTTATTGTTATTGATATCAGAGATACAAACATTACTGGACAGGGTTGATAATTGCTCGGTAATGGATTTTGATACTGATAAAAACGCCTCGGCCAAATGTGCCCCGGTAGCCGTCACCACCAGTGTGGCATTGTTGGCACGGCCATAAAATATCTGGGCCAAACCATTTGATACGGAATCGGACAGGGAATAAACCACCTGGTTGTTATCGTTATTATACAGGCGGAATAATTTATTGAATTTGATTGGCGCATCCGGAAACTCGTTCATCAACTTATCATCTCTTGATAACAGGGCGATAATGTTGTATTTCTTGATATCGCTGGTAGTAACCTCGTCTGAATACTGGAATATCGGGAAGTTATTGGCATTGATATTATTGTTAAGCTCATAAACCACCTCGCCCATAGCGGCCGCGGCGTACTTGGCATAGTTGCGGCTTACCACTATACGGGTTGAACCCGAATTAAATGCTTCCGGGTACTGGTAAAAACTCAAATCATTGGTAATGAAGGGGTTTTTGGATTCCATGTACGATTTATCCACATCAATTTCGGCAAAGAAATTGGTAAAACTATTCTGGCAGTTGCCGCTGCTTGGATAAAACCTGAATTCGGCCTCCAGTGTATTATACTTATGGTGCTGATAGCGGTTAATAGTAACCGATGTGTTTAATTTACCCGAAGCATCCAGCTTCTCGCTATTAATCAGTAAGCCGTTAAGGTATATATTAAAAAAACCACGGTCGTTAGGATTTAAGCTGCTGTAGTTGGCCACAAAGTGAATCTCCACCTCTTTCGGCGTAAAGCTAAAATCGCTGTTCTTAAAATTGTAAACACTTTTTAGCGAGCCAATACCCGACATGAAGTTGGTTACCCCCCCTACCTGTTTCAGCGTTAGTTTGGAGCGGTTCTCATCAACGGTTTTAAAGAAAGTATTTTCGGCATGGTCAACAATTAAATAATCGCCAAAAGTGGAATTAAGAATATTCATATTACCCAAGGAGGTAATGGTTTTCTCGTAACCTTCATCATCGGTACCGGTAATAAACAAGGTTTCGGCAGGCACAATAATGTTCTCGACGGTCCTTACCGGCTCCAGGTGGCTTTTTACATCAACCATCTTAATTACACTGTCGGTTACGTTTAATACACGCTTGTTCAGGTAAAAAAGGCCTTGTCCGGCTTGCGGCGTTACCTTTATCATGGCCCGCATATCGGCCGGCAGGCGCGACAGATTACCTACCATGATATAGTTACGTACCGTATCGGGTATTTTATCGGCTTCAAAAACCTGTATATTCTTAATATCGGTTTTCTTCATCCTGGCATAGGCCCAGGCAACGGCTTTCAAATCGTGCAGGGTTGGGTTTACCGGGTAAACAATGGCCCTTTTTGAATCGAAACAGTTGGCAATATTAATATTGGTGAAGAAGTTTTTGGTGTTCCTGTTTAACGACAGGTAGGAATAGCCTTTAATTTTAATCCACATGGCCGGGTTATCCAAATCGCGGCACTTATCATCAGATATATTCAGCAAGGTTTTAATCTGTACCTTCAGGTATTTTCCATCGTTAGATAAGTCGGCGCTGCTTAGTCCAACAGTGATTCTTTGAATGGAATCTTTGGTAAGCCTGCCGCTATATACGGGCCTGTCGGCAACAATAACGTTAATAAAGGAGTTATTCCGGATAAGCGCGCTCGACGGCTCAAAATAAAGCACCAGTTTACTGCCATTCATATCAACCAGCGGATCTATTTTAAAGAAGTAAGCAGTTGATCCGCTCATACCGTTAATCGCTTCCTCATCGTGCCCCATTGATTTAAACGAAGCGACGATTTGCGCGGATGAGGGCATCTTGAATAAGATTAGCAGGAATGCCAGTAAGGTTAAAAATTTATTCATCTGTTCTTCAAAAAATATTAATTGATTACGTAAAACTCTACTCTGAAATAATTGCCGTTGTCGTCGCTCCGGTAGGTCAGCTCGCCGCCCAGTTCCTTGGTCATTAATTTGGCAATGGATAAGCCCAGCCCCAAACGGCTTTCTATATGGCCCGAGGCTTCATTCAATGTTTTCAATTTGTTAAACATCATATCCAGTTCTTCCTGGCCAATAGCTACACCCTCGTCTATTACCTCAAAAACAAATCGTTGTCTTTGCAGGCTGGTTACTACCTTGATATTGTTATTTGTTTGCGAAAACTTGATACAATTTGATAAGATGTTCTGGAATATTTGCCCGGTAAATACCCTGTCCAGCTTTACATTGAGGGGCAATTTCAGAATATTATCAATTAAATGGATGTTTTTCATACCGGCAGTTTCCGTTAACCCCCTGAATACGTTTTGCACTTCGGTATTAATGTCAAATATCTCCAGGTTAAACTTCAGTTCCGGCGATTCAATTTCCTTTACATCCATCAGCTTATTAAGCATATATTGCATTTTATCGGCCGAGTCGCTAACGTATTGCACAAATTCCTTCTGGTCCGAGCTAAGCCTGTAATCCTCCTCCTTAACCATGTTATTGCTCATAATAATGGAGCCTATCAGATTTTTCAGATCGTGCCCCGCTATATTGATAAAACTGTTTTTTTGCTCATCAAGCTTACGCAAGCGATCGTACTGCATATCAATAATGCTGTTTTTTTCTGCAATATCATGGTTTTGTATTTTAAGCTGCTCGTTCGATTTTTCGATCAGTATCTGCGAACGTACATCTCTTTCAATTACTTTATAGCGCGAATTAGGGATAAGGCACGAAATAAATAAGATGATAACAAAGTATTGCCCGCCGTTATTTACCATCAGGTCAAGCGGGTTATCGCTCAGCAGGTTAAAAAATATAGCCAGTAAACTTAAGGATATCAGCCCCTGCACAATGGAATTGGCAGGCTCCCAAAAAACCTGCAGGTTAATAAACAGCACAATAACCGAGTAGGTTAAAAAATAAATGATCAGTTCCTGATCATGCACCAGGTTACATAACAGGGCCGAAATAACAGAGAGTAAAAAGAAGGTGACATGCAGCAGTATCCGGTAATCGTATTTTTTTGTTTGAAAATAGGTATATAAGCCAAGTATCAGCAGCACGGTAATAATCCTCACTATTAAAAACTGGATCCAGATTTCGTTAGCGTATATAAAATCAATAATACTGAATATAGGATAAAGAAAAATAATTGTCCAGATAATATTATTAGCCTGATACCAGGCCTTTTTATTCAATTCCTTGGCAAATTCTTCTTTAGTTATTTGAACAAACATTAGTACTATTGTTTAGATTTAGTATAAAGGTCAGCTAATAGTTTTTCAATTGGATGAAATATAAATGAAAAAACTCAATTACAGAAACTTGCATTTATACCTCCCGGTTATCACACTTATTCCGCTATTGTTACTGCTACTACTGGGCCAAGATGCAAAAAGCAGTCCAATATTACCTACTGAAAGGCAAATTGCCTTTAACAGGGCAAAAACGCTGGATAACGGCATCAGTATTTCCTGGCTGGAACAAACCTGGAATACCGGCATGTTAAAAACCGACGGCATAAAACCATCAGATTTACAACTGCTTAAAAAATTAGGCTTTAAATCCATCAGGCTCCCTGTAGCTTTCAGATACTTTGAAAAAACAAATATACCACAACAGCAGGTGCTGGCCCGTATTGATAAAGTTTGGGCGCTATGCCTGCAATATGGATTTAAGCTGATTATTGATTATCACTATGGCGACCTGGCCGACAGCAACTATTTATCGGCCACACAAAATATTATTAATACCTGGACTATCATAGCAAAAAGATACCGGCATGCCGATGCAAACACACTCTTTTATGAGGTTTATAACGAGCCGCCACCCATGAACCCACAGACCTGGAAGGACGCGGCCTATAATATAGTAAAGGCTATCCGTAAAATTGATAAGCGCCGCACGCTGCTTGTCGGCGCGTCAAACTATAATAGTATTTATGAATTAAGCCGCTTTGTAAGGCTGCCCGACGAAAACATTATTTATACTTTCCATTTTTACGAGCCTTTTTTGTTTACCCACCAGGGTGCAGAGTGGGTAGGCGATCAGATGGCTACTACCGGGGTTCCCTTTCCCTATAATGAGGAAAAATTTCCCGCCATGAACAGCCGGGCAAAAGGTACCGCCGGCGAAGCTAATTATAATAAATACCGGCTGGACGGTAACGAGGGTTCTGTAAAAGATAAGCTGCAGATTGTAAAGAACTGGGGGAATAAATATGCAGTACCAATTATATGCGGCGAGTACGGCAGCTATAATAAATATGCCGATGAACAAAGCCGGTGCAATTATGTTAATGCAGTAAGAAAATCACTTAAAATATTAAATATTCCTGGCATATTGTGGGATTATAATACTTCCTTTTCTTTGTTTAAAGGCCCCCCCTCAATAGCTGATTTAAGCGATTGTATGAAGCAGGCATTAGGTTATACAGGCCGCTAATAGTATTTAATATTAAACTTAATTTAGCTACCTTTATCCCTAAATAAACTATAATGAGATTTTTTGAAGAAAAAAGACGTGAGGTGATGAAGCATATTGAAAAATATATGCTGGAGAAGATGCACGATTACTTAAAACCAATTGAAACTAACTGGCAGCCATCCGACTTTTTACCCGACTCGACAAGAGATACTTTTTTTCAGGAAATAAAAGAATTACAGGAAAGCGCCAAAGGCCTTTCGTACGATTTGGTAGCCGTATTAATTGGCGATACCATTACCGAGGAAGCCCTGCCTACTTATGAATCATGGCTCACTATGGTGGAAGGTGTAAACCTGAGCGAAGAAGGCGGCTGGATGAAATGGACACGCCATTGGACAGCCGAAGAGAACCGCCACGGCGATTTACTTAATAAATATCTGTATCTGTCCGGCCGCGTTAATATGCGCGCCATGGAAACATCAACCCAGTACCTCATTGCCGATGGTTTTGATATCGGTACCGGTACCGACCCTTACCGCAACTTTATTTATACCTCTTTTCAGGAACTGGCCACCAACGTTTCGCACCGCCGTGTAGCCAGCCAGGCTAAAAAAGATGGCGATACCCTGTTGTCAAAAATGTGCGGCGTTATCGCTTCAGACGAGGCCCGCCATGCTAAAGCCTATATCAGTTTCATATCAAAAGCTTTTGAAGTTGACCCGAGCGAGGCGATGATAGCCTTTGAGGATATGATGCGCAAAAAAATTGTGATGCCAGCGCACTTCCTGCGCGAGGTAGGCTTGAAAATAGGCCAAACATTCGGCCATTTTACCGATGCCGCCCAGCGTTTAGGCATTTATACAGCGGTTGATTATGTTGATATTCTGAAAGACCTGATTGCCCAATGGCAAATTGAAAGCATTACCGATTTAAACGAGGCCGGCGAAAAGGCCCGGGATTATATTACCGCCCTTCCCAACCGCCTGCTGCGCGTAGCCGAGCGCATGAAAAACCCCATGCTCGATTACAAATTCAGCTGGATAAGCGGATAAATTACCTCACCCCGGCCCTCTCTCCAAAGGAGAGGGCGTATTATTGCCCCTCCCCTTCGGGGGGGTTAGGATAGGTTATTCCCCACTAATATAAATTATATCCGCTCCCTCCTTATTTTCCATTTGCAACGTTTCAATAATGCTTTGCAGCGTTATAAAGTTGATATCATCTACGTAATGTTCTGATTTGGCCACGTAGAGCTCATTGCCTTTAATAGTTATCCTGAATAAGTATTCCTCATACAAAGCAGGCTGATTAATCTCGATCGTATCCTTATCCTTCACAATATTAAAATCAATATCAACCTGCCGGTGTTTTTTAAATAAAGGATTCAATTTCTCCTCCAAAACATGGGTTAACTCATTTATGTTCCAAAGCTTGTCTGCCGTGATGATCTTCATATCTATCGTTTATTAAATTACAAGTAAGCTGTAAATATTGTTTCGGCAACGTATAAATGCTATCTTTCGCATCAGCAAATACATACGCTATGAATTATAAATTGCTTGGCCGCTCCGGCCTGAAAGTTTCCGAACTTTGTTTAGGGACCATGGGTTTTGGTACCGAAAACGGCTGGGGAGCCGATAAGGAAACCAGCTTTGCCATTATGGATGGTTTTGCCAGCGTGGGCGGCAATTTTATGGATACCGCCAACGTATACCAAAAAGGAGTAAGCGAAAAAATAATCGGCGAGTATTTAAGCAAACAGGATCGCGATTATTTTGTACTGGCCACAAAATATACTTTAAAGGATAACCAGACTAATCCCAACGCGTCTGGCAATAACCGTAAAAATATGATGCGCAGCGTGGAAGAAAGCCTGAAACGTTTAAAAACAGACTTCGTTGATGTGCTTTACCTGCATATTTGGGATAATATTACACCCATTGATGAAGTGTTGCGAGGTTTGGACGACTTGATAAGGCAAGGAAAAATTTGCTACGCGGCCATCAGTGATACGCCTGCCTGGGTAGTAGCCAAAGGTAACACCCTGGCCGAATTAATGGGCTGGAGCCCGTTTATAGCTTTACAGATAGAATATAGCTTATTGCAGCGTACCCCCGAACGCGAGCTGATCCCTATGGCCAAACATTTTGGTATGACTGTTACACCCTGGGCCCCTTTGGCCGGCGGAGCACTGACCGGTAAATACCTGAAGGGCGACCGCGGCCGCATTAAACCTGAAAGCAACCGTTTAAACCAAAATAGTGAACGTATAACCAAACAGGTTATGGCCATAGCCGATGAATTGGGCGTATCGGCATCGCACGTAGCTTTGCAATGGATGAGGCAACAGGGATTTTCGTGCATACCTATTGTAGGCGCTACAAAACTAAGTCAGTTGCAGGATAATTTGAAAACAACAGACCTCACACTTTCGCCCAAACATTTGCAACAATTAGACGAAGCCAGTGCCATACCCCTGGGTTTCCCCGGCGACTTCTTCAGGGAAGATGCCGTAAAAATGAATTCGTTTGGCGGCTTTTATGATCGTGTAGAAAAAAGATAAATAGACCACATTACTTCAGATTAAAAAAACAAATTTTACTTCAGTAAGCTACCTATGATTGTTTCTAAAAAGTTTTATCTGATCTTTTTATTCCTTTATCCAACAAGCTTCTTAATAGCTCAAAAGGTGCCGACAGCTTGTAACCTGATTGCGCCTGAAGGCAGCGTCACTTCAAACACTGTTACCCTGCTGTGGGATAAACCCAAACAGTATAAAGACATTGCCACCTACCAGATTTTTAAAGACGGAGTATTGGCCGGCACATCAACAAAGACAAATTTTACGATTGAAAATCTGGAACCAGCGAAGAAATACAAATTCTATATTAAGGCACAGGATAAACACGGCGAACTATCAAAACCAAGTAAGGCTATCAATGCGGCAACCAGGCTGGCAGGAAAGATGTTCAATATTTTAGATTATGGCGCTAAAGGCGATGGGCAAACGAAAAACACAAAGGCCATACAACAAGCCATTGATGCCTGTACCACTGGCGGGACGGTCTATATTCCATCAGGCACATTTTTAAGCGGGGCACTGCACCTGAAAAGTAACATGACGCTCTATATCGCCGAAGGAGGCGTACTTAAGGGTAGTACCGATACGCTGGACTATCTCCCAGTAATATTGAACCGTTTTGAAGGCTGGGAACTAAAAACCTATGCCAGCCTGATTAACGCGGGCATGCTGGATCGGTCGGGTAAATACAACGTGATAAATTTAAGCATACGTGGGAAAGGTACCATTAGCGGTGGAGGTGCCAAATTAGGCAATGCCATGATAGCCAGGCGCGGCAAGCGTGGCCGTGGCCGCCTTATTTGCATTATGAATGGCCAAAATATTGATATTCAAGGGTTGAACCTGGAAAATCCGCCATGCTGGACAACCCATTACATTTATTGTAACCAGGTTACCCTTCACGATCTGCATATCACCAGCTCGGGCGCGAATGGCGACGGCATAGACCCTGACTCATCGACCGACTCGTATATATTTAACTGTACCATTTCCACCGATGATGATTGTATTGCCATTAAATCGGGCAAAAACCCCGAAGGAAACGTAATTAACAAGCCAACAAAACGTGTTCGTATTACGGATTGTTCTTTTATAAAAGGGGCAGCCCTGGCTATCGGCAGTGAAATGTCTGGCGGGGTGAGCGACGTTTTTATACAGGATTGCAAAATAGGCAACCTGAAAAACGGACTGCAAATTAAAACAACTAAAGATCGCGGCGGCTACGTAAAAAACATTACCATGCGCGATTGCAGCATCCTGAAAATAACTATGGTTACCGATGTTTATTACAATAACGATGGCGCGCCCGCGCCTAAACTGGCCTGGTTTAAAAACATGGAATTCTCCAATTTAGATATGACCGGGGCCAAAGCCGGAGATACCATTATGGATATTAACGGCTTTCCCGATCAGCAGCATTATACGCGCGATATTATATTTAAAGATGTTACCACACCAAAGGGAGCCAAAATAAAGATCAAGAATTGTGATGATGTGGCTTTTAATAACGTAGCTGATATTAATAGAGTGAAGCCTTCATACCTGGTAACCGAGTCGAAAAACGTTGTTGATTAGTGCCGGTTACGAGGATTGGCGGAGCTGAGGGGGTTGGAGATGGGGATTGTCAGGGGGCTAAACTGATCACTACCCCTGTCATTGCGAGCGCAGCGCGGCCATCTCCGGTGTAATGATCCTCTGCCTGTTCGCCATTACGGGTTCCGAAGCTTCGGGGCCTGCAATGACCTATCGCTTTAT
>Ga0164242_10000393_pt1 | contig 53551 bp, 46 predicted proteins | sample OricomgcompostMG_FD_108783 | JGI IMG/M metagenome (GOLD analysis project Ga0164242, IMG submission 108783) | Miracle-Growth compost microbial communities from Emeryville, California, USA - Original compost - Miracle growth compost (MG) ...
CAGATCGACGTTGGCTTGCTGCACGGCGTAGGCCGTGGCGATGTCGTCGAGCGCGATCTCCCCGCGCACGGGTTCGATCACCTCGCGCGAGGCTTCGGCGTTGCGCAAGCGCGCGGCCAGTGCCGCAACGCATTTCGAATCGGTCATGCCGTTCTCCCAGGTACGTTCAGTCAGGCCACTACCGCGAGCGCATCGAAGGCGTGCGCAGGCGTGGCGTGCATGGTGGCGAAGCCGGCGATCCACTCGGGAATCGCGCGGTAATAGTCGAGCGATGCGCGGTACGGGCCGTAAGCCGCGAGCGCGCCGAACGCGGCCACCCACGTGCGGATCTCGTGCGCCGACTTGCCGCCGTCGCGCGTGATGGCCGCGTTGGTCATGCCGTCCACGGCAGTCAGTTCGCCGCTAGCCAGGCGCGCGAGAAACGCGCGATCCCACTCGGGATTGAGCGGATGCAGCGGGCTATCGCCGTTCGCGAAGGCCTGCGCGGCGGCCAGCGTGCGCGCCTGGCGCGCGCTGCGCGACTCGGGCGTGGGATTGCGGCCCGCAATCAGGCGCTCGGCCACCTCGGGCGATGCGCCGATGAGCTCGGGCACCGGCGGCTCGTGCGAAATGCCGCCCGAGCCCACCACGAGCACGCGCTGGTTCGTGCGCGAGAAGAAGCGGCCGATCGCATCGCCCAGCAGACGCGCACGACGCAGCGTGGCCATGGGCGGCGCAACCGAATTGATGAACACCGGAATCACCGGATAGCGATCGAGGCCGCCCGTCAGCACTTCGAGCGCCTGGGCGCAACCGTGATCGACTTGCATGCGGTACGAAAGCGCGACGTCGATCTCGGCGGCGAGCACGTTTTCGGCGAGCGCGTGCGCGAGTTCTCCGGGCACGGGCAGCGTGCCGGCCAGGCTCTTGAAGTCGCCGATCGCCTGCGCCTTCGCGCCAATGCAGAACGGCGGCATCACGTCATAGAAGAAGCCGTTGAAATGATCGGGTGCGAACACAACGATCAGGTCAGGCTCGAAAGCCTCGACACGCTCGCGCGCGGCGCGGCCCGCACGCTCGACTTCGGCCACCACGGCCGGCTGCGGATCGAAGTAGCCGTGCAGCGGCGTGTGCGAAAGACATTCCAGATGAATGGGCATATGCGTGCGCCTCCTGCTCATGCTTGTGCGGTGCGCGCGACGGCGACGCCCTCGCGCGAGGGGCGGTTTTGCGGGACCGCAACGGCATCCGGCTCGCGCGCGGCCACGTCGCTCATGCCCAGCTTGCCCGCAAGCTCGACGATCGCGTCCGATATCTGCTGCGGCGTACACACGCCCGCTACGAACCGGTCCGGACGCAGTAGCACGACCGACTCCGGCAGACGGCTAAACCAGTCCTTCAACCGGCCCTGCGCGTCGCCGAGCGCCAGCACGCCACCGGGCACATCGTCGGCGTAATCGAGCTGCACGTCGGGCTTCGCGAACACGAAGCGCGCGCCAAGCCGCTCCCACACTGCACGCGCCTCGCGCGTGAGGCCGAAGGTGGGGTCCGCGCCCCATGCGAGCACGGCAAAGCCGTTGCCGATCGCATCGTCGAGCCGCACCACGCGGCCGTCCGCCATACGCACGCGCGGCTGAATGAACATGCGCCCCACCGGCGACGCCGCGTGCGGATCGCGGCCATACGCAAGGCGACCGAGCCGCGAATCGCGCTTCTGGCTCATCAGGCCGAGCAGGCGGCCCGGCGCCGAATTGCCCGAGCGTTCGAGCATGCGCGCGAGCCAGCCGCCCGTCTGTCGCGGCGGCGGCAGCAGCACCACGCCCGCTTCGTAACGCGGCATCGGCTTGAAGCGCATTTCCACGAAGTAGCGCTTCACGGCGGGAAACACGTTCATCGAGCGCACGAAGCGGTCGCGAAAGCGCGCGCCGAAGCGCGTGGTCGGCGCGAAGATATCGCCCGCCACTTCGGAAAGGTGAATCATCGAGCGCGCGTGCGCGCGGCGCTCCACCGTGTAGGTATCGAGCAATCGACCGTCGGCCAGGCCCTGCGCGACCATCGCGAGCTTCCAGCCCAGGTTGTTCGCATCGCGGATGCCGCTGTTGTAGCCCTGACCTTGCCACACCGGCATGATGTGGGCCGCGTCGCCCGCGAGCAGCACGCGGTCCACGCGGAATGTTCCGGCCAGACGTGCGTTGTGCGTATAGACACGCTTACGGATGTAGTCGACCTTGTCCGGCTCCGCCACCACCTTGCGGATCAGCGCCGCCATGTTTTCGGGCTTCGAAAGTTCCTCTTCGGTCTCGCCCGGCATCACCATGAACTCGAAGCGGCGAATGCCGTGCGGCAGCGCCGCCGAAACGTAGGGGCGCTCGTGATCGCAGTGCAAATAGATGTGCGGCGAGCCAATCGGGTCGTTGCGCACGTCCACCACGATCCACTGATTGGGCTTCGTGCGGCCTTCGAAAGGCACGTTCAGCGCGCGGCGCACGAAGCTGTTGCCGCCGTCCGCGCCCACCATCCAGGCCGCGCGAATCGTGCGGCGTGCGCCGCTTGCATCGCTCACGTCGATCGACACGCCCTGCGCATCCTGCACGAACGCGTTGACGCCATGGCCGAGCAGCACCTCCACATGCTCGAAGCGCGCGAGGCCCTCGTAGAGCACGCGGTCGGCGAGCGGCTGGATGAACGCGTTGCGGCGCGGCCAGCCGAACTCGTCGGTGCGCGGCTCGATCGACGCGAAGCAGTGGCCGTCCTTCGTGACGAAGCGCATCCAGTGATCGGGCGTGGTGTGCGGCAGCAGCGCGTCGGCCAGACCGACCGCCTGGAACACGCGCAATGCTTCGTCATCCAGACCAATTGCGCGAGGATAGTCGATAATCTGCTCGAGCTTTTCGATGAGCGTGACGCGCACGCCCTGCAGGCCGAGAATATTGGCGAGCATGAGGCCCACGGGGCCAGCGCCGACAATGGCGACGTCGGTCGCGGGCGGACGGGTGCGGCTGGCGTCCGCCGCTACGGGAGGGGTTTGCATGTCGTCTCCTTACCGCGCGACTCGTCGGCCGCTGCGGCTGCTGACAGGGGGGTGCCTGAAAACGGATCACCGTGCTGGAAAGCGTGTCGCCAACCGGTGAATGCAAACGAGTCTAGGGGCGCGCCAGAGCGCGCTCAACATTTTTCGAGAAATGTGCATAGAATGCACACCATTGATTCAAAAAGAAATTTTCGATGACAAAGTACGCAAACGTGCGAGGCCTGGCGCGCGGGCTGGAGGTGCTCCGGGCGCTCAACGCCATGGAGAACGGGCGCGCGACGAGCCAGCAGCTGAGCGAGGCCACGGGGTTGCATCGCACGACGGTGCGGCGTTTGCTGGAGACGCTGATGGAAGCGCATTTCGTGCGGCGCAGCGCATCGGACGACAGCTTCCGCCTCACGATCAACGTGCGCGCCCTGAGCGAAGGCTTTACGGACGACGAAAGAATCGCCACCATCGCGCCACCGATCATGGGGCAACTGCTGCAGCGCATCGTCTGGCCATCGGACCTCACGACGCCCGATGGCGACGCCATGTTCATCCGCGAGACCACGCACCGTTTCAGCCCGCTCTCGTTTCACCGCGCGATGGTGGGCCGCCGCCTGCCGATGCTGCTCACGGCGGCGGGCCGTGCCTACTTCGCCGCGTGCCCCGAGGCGGAGCGCGAAGACATTCTCGACATGCTGCGCGCGGGTGCCGGCGGCGAGCAGCAACAGAAGCTCGCCTCGGACCAGGCGTTCATCCGCAATCTCGTGCGGCAAACGCGTGCCGACGGATTCGGCTCGAATCACGGCGACTGGGCGGACCAGCGCAAGATCGGCGCGCTCGCGGTGGCGATAGCGGCACATGAGCGCGTGATCGCCAGCCTCAACGTCATCTACCTGGAACAGGCGATCCATCCCGCGGAGGCCATACGCCGTTTCGTGCCGGAATTGCAGCGCGCGGCGCAGGAGATGGAAAAGGCGCTCGGGGCGCAGGAGGACGGCGCGGCATCCTGAGGCGAGCCGGCAACACAGTCTGCCAGCACGGGGACACGCCGTTTTCAACAATTTGCGAAAAGCGCTTGCAAGCCGGTGCGAGTGTCTCTATAATTCGCGCTCTCCACAGGCTCGTAGCTCAGTTGGTTAGAGCACCACCTTGACATGGTGGGGGTCGTTGGTTCGAATCCAATCGAGCCTACCAACGAATATGCGGTACCGCGTGTGTGCGCAGTTCAACGCCACGCAATGACAATGACGCACTCCCTCGCGGGACTGCGTCATTTTCTTTTGGCCGGTTCATTTGCACTCGCGCGCGATGATGCATCGTCGACGCGCGAAGGCTCCGGCCCATTCAATACCCGCACCGCCGCATCAATCGAGCGCCTTGTCGTTCGGATGCGCGAACAGATCCTTCATCTGCTGCGAAAGCGGATAGTCGAGATTCATGCCGTTGGGCGGGATCGGCTGCGTGAACCACTTCGTGTAGAGCTTCGCCATTTCGCCCGAAGTCTGCATCTTCGCGACCGTTTCGTCCACGAGCGCCTTGAATTGCGGATCGTCGCGGCGGAACATGCATGCGTAGTTCTCCGAAACAGGCGGCGTGCCCGCGACGACGTAATCCTTCGGATTCTTCGTCTTCGCACGTTCGCCGTAGAGCAGCGGCTCGTCCATGACGAACGCCACGGCGCGCCCCGTCGTCACGTTGAGGAACGACTCGGCGTGGTCCTTCGCGCTGATGATCGTCATGTTCATGTGCTTCTCTTCGTTCATCTTGCGCAGGAGGCGCTCATCCGAGGTGCCCGCCGTGGTCACGACGGTCTTGCCCGCGAGATCGGGGAAGTCCTTCACGCCCGAGTCCTTGCGTGTGATGAAGCGAATGCCGTAAAGAAAGATGCTGTTCGAGAACGCGGCCTGATTCTGGCGCTCGAACGTGTTCGTGGTCGAGCCGCACTCGATGTCGATGGTGCCGTTCTGCACGAGCGGAATGCGGTTTTGCGAAGTGATCGGAATCGTCTTCACCTTCAGGTTCGGCGTATGGGTCTTTTGCTTGACCGCATCGACGATCTTCAGCGCGATTTCCTGCGAATAGCCAATCACGTTCTGGTTCTGGTCGTAATACGAGAACGGAATCGACGACTCGCGCGTGCCGAGCACGATCACGCCGCTATCGTGAACCTTCTTGAGCGTGCCCGTGAGCTCATCCGCGTGCGCGAGGCCCGTGAGCGTCGTGAAGGCCAGCGCCATTGCCGCGATCAGTTTCGTTTTGTTCATCGTGCTTGTCTCCTGACTCGTCAAAGTGAAGATATTGCCCCGCAGTGAATGCGCGGTTCGTTCAGCGGCTCGGCGCGAACGGGTCGCCGTCGAGCGCAAGCTCGCGCTGTGCGAGCAGGTCGGCCATCAGTTGCGCGCTCCCGCAGGCCAGCGTGAAACCGAGCGCGCCGTGCCCCGTATTCATCCACAGATTGCGGAAATACGTGGCGCCGATGAGCGGCTTGCTGTCCGGCGTGGCTGGGCGCATGCCGGTCCATGTCTGGATCGCGCCATAGTCGCCCGCATCGGGAAACGTCTCGCGCGCCTGGCGCGTGAGCAACGCGATGCGCTCCTCGTCCGCGTGCGCGCTCATGCCCGTGAGATCGACCATGCCCGCAATGCGCAAGCGCTCGCCGAGCGGCGCGTACACCACCTTGTGATGCGCGTCCGTGACCGAGACGCGCGGCGCGCCCTGCGCGCGCGCATTGGGCAGCGTGAGACTGTAGCCCTTGAGCGGATACACCGGCACGCTCACGCCGAGCGAGGCCAGCATCGGCTGGCTCTGAAAACCCAGGCACACGACGAACGCATCCGCCTCGATCTCGCCCGCCGATGTCATGGCCGCCTGCACGCGCTGCCCTTTACTACGGAGTCCGGAAAATTCCGTGGCGAGACGCAGCTCCACGCCGTCGCGTTGCGCAGCGCGCGCGAGCGCGCGCGTGAAGCTGTCGCAATCGCCCGCTTCTTCGCCCGGCGTGTGAATACCGCCCGCAATCTCGCCGCCGATGTGCGCGAGCGCCGGCTCGAGCGCGACGCACGCCGCACCGTCGAGCGCATGCTGCTCGCAGCCGAACTGCGCCTGGTAACCCGCCTGGCTGCGCGCGCCCTCGAAGGCCTCGCGGTCGCGATACACCACGAGCTTGCCATTGCGCACGTAGTCGAACGCGAGCGCCTCGCGCGCGACGATCTCGTGCATGAGGCGCTGGCTCAGAAAGCCGAGGCCGAGCAACTCCGCCGTGGTCGCCCGGCTGCGCGCGCGCGTGCAGGCACGCAGAAATGCGACGCACCAGCGCCATTGGTGCGGATCCAGACGCGGCACGAAGCGCAGCGCGGCCTCGCGCGAGAAAAGCCATTGCGGCAGCTTCGGCAGCACCGAAGGATCCGCGAGCGGCGCCACATAGCTATAGCTCAGTTGGCCGCCATTGGCGTGGCTGGTCTCCCGCGCCACGTCCGCGTGACGCTCGACGAGCGTCACCTGATGTCCATCGCGGGCGAGAAAATACGCGGTCGTCACACCGATCACACCGCCGCCCAGCACACAAATACGCATATCCCGATGTTCTCGTTCTTTCTGGTTCGTTCTTGACGGTTACGGGCCGCCCCGGCAACCCACGGCACCAGTCTCGCCAGGCAAAAACCGGATTTCAATTGCGAATTGCGGGGGGGACATAACCTCAGGTTAAGACAATCCCGTCAGACAAGGCCATACCGGCGACATGGGCTTGGCGGCCGTCCGCCCGGCGCGAGGCCCTGCTCCGGCCCCCGAACCCCTTTGCGGACAAGGGTTTGCGGCATGCCGGCGGGCGCCGCTCCGCCCCGCAGGCCGCGCCGCCGACGCGGCATGAAAGCGTCGCGTCAGATTGCCCGGCGTTTCGTGCTATCTTCTGCGCTTCCTTTTTTGACCTGCGCCCCGCTTCGCGCAGCGGCCAACCGGCCCGATCCGGCTGGCCCACCCGCCTGCCCGACCATGTCCGATCTTTCCACGCCGCTTGCGCGCGCACCGCGCCGTCTCGACTTCATCAACCCCAAGCCGCTCGCCATTGCGCTCGTGCTCGTCGCGCTCGGCGCCGTGTATCTCGCGCAAACCGTCAGCGTGCGCCAGGCCGCGCTCTACGTGGTCGGCGCGCTGCTCGGCATGACGCTCTATCACGCCGCCTTCGGCTTCACCTCGGCGTGGCGCGTCTTCATCGCCGATGGGCGCGGCGCCGGCCTGCGCGCGCAAATGGTCATGCTCGCCATCGGCGTGCTGCTGTTTTTCCCGGCGCTCGCCGCAGGATCGCTCTTCGGCCAGCCCGTCAGCGGGCTCGTCTCGCCCGCCGGCACCTCGGTGATCGTGGGCGCGTTCATGTTCGGCATCGGCATGCAACTGGGCGGCGGCTGCGCCTCGGGCACGCTCTACACCGTGGGCGGCGGCAGCACGCGCATGATCGTCACGCTGATCGCCTTCGTGGCCGGGTCCGTGATCGCCACGGCGCACATGCCGTTCTGGACCGCGCTGCCGCAACTCAAGCCGTTCTCGCTCGTGAAGACGATGGGCGCCGTACCCGCCATCGCGCTCAATCTCGCCGTGTTCGCCGCCATCGCCGCGCTCACCGTCGTCATCGAAAAGCGCCGCCATGGCCGCCTCGTCGGGCAGCCGTCGCGCGCGCCGCACGCCTCGCCGTGGCTGCACGGGCCGTGGCCGCTGCTGGCCGGCGCCGTCGCGCTCGCCGTGCTCAATTTCGCCACGCTCGCGCTGTCGGGCCGCCCATGGGGCGTGACCTCGGCGTTCGCGCTGTGGGGCGCCAAGGGCTTCGCCGCGCTCGGCATCGACGTGGCCAGCTGGAAGTATTGGGCCGCCGGCCCGAACGCCGCCGCTCTCGGCGCAAGCGCGAGCCACGACGTGACCACGGTCATGGACATCGGCATCGTGCTCGGCGCGATGGCCGCGGCCTCGCTCGCGGGCCGCTATGCGCCGGTTTGGCGCATTCCGCTGCGCTCGCTGGTGGCGGCCGTGATCGGCGGATTGCTGCTCGGATATGGCGCGCGCCTCGCCTATGGCTGCAATATCGGCGCTTACTTCAGCGGGATCGTGTCGGGCAGCCTGCACGGCTGGTTGTGGCTCGCGTGTGCGTTCGCCGGCAACGTGATCGGCACGAAGCTGCGGCCGCTGTTCGGCCTCGAAGTGGAACGTATGAAGAATACGGGGTGCTAGGAACGGCGTGCGCCGCTCGCGCGGATCGGCGCGCATTTCGGCGCAACGACAGAAAGGCAAGGCTTGACGCCTTGCCTTTTTTACATGACCCGGCGCCCGCGCCGGCCTGGACGCCTTCCTGGATGCCTTAGATGTTCAGGCGCGTGACCTTGGTGCCCGCGAGCGAGACGTCGGCCATCAGGCCTGCGTTGGTCATGACGAACACTTCGACCGGGTGCGTGGCCGTGTTGGTGTCGACGGCGCCGTTCGCGCCCACCGTGACGAGCGCGACCGAGGCGTCGGCGCCCGCGGCCCAGCCATCCGTGCTGCGGAATTTGTTGAGCGCGTCCTCGGTCATGAAGCAGAAAATGATGGCCTTCGACTGGGCGCCCGCCTGCAGCCCGAACGAACCCGAGACCGTGCTGTAGTAGCCCGTCGTGGCGCCGCCCACGCGCAGCGCGCCCTCGCCGTACTGAGCGCCGACGATAAAGCCAGCCTGCAGCACCGACGGGAACACGAGCACGCCGCGCGACTTCGCGACAAGTTCGCGCGAACCTTGCACGGTGGAATACAGCTTCGCGAGGCTGCTGTCGACGCTCGCGTCGATCGAGCGGCGCTTCGACATATCAGTCGCTGCGTTCGAAGAATTGCCCGGCGTGGTGGTGCAGCCCGCGAGCGCCAAACCGCTGGAGGCGAGCGCGGCGGCCGCCGAAAGCATGAAGTTGCGTCGTTGCATGTCGTTATCTCCACACGAATAAGGGTGCGTAGAGGGCTGCAGCAAACCGCATGCCCGGAGACAGTCCGGTCGATGCGGACTGCATTGGCCCGCATCGACCGGCGACACACTCACGTGCTCAAGCGACTCAAGGCGTGGTGGGCTGCCAGGACGAATCGGGATCGAAGCTCTTGAGCGCGGCGGCTACGCGCGCGCCGTTGGGCCCCAGATTCTTTTGATAGAGCTTGCCGTCCTGATTGATGATAAAGCTCATCACGCCCGTCTTGCCATACTGTGCCGGCCACGCCACGAGCGCGAAGCCGTTGGCGAGCTGGCCGTTCTCCATGTAGCTGCGCGCGCCGCCATCCGCATGAGAGCCCTGCGCCGTGAGAATGCGGAAGTGATAGCCGTAATACCCCTCCTGCGGCGTGATTTTCGCGTTGTGCGGCATGGCTTCGGCGAGCGGGCCGAGCGGGCTCTCGGTCTCGCCGGGCGCAACCGGCCAGTACAGGCCGTCATGCGTACCCGGCGTGCTCACGAGGCGCTGCGCATAGTGCTGCGTGAGCTTGCGGTAGTCGTTCTGCGCGTCGACATAGGCGAGCGAGCTGAGCATGGCCGCGCGCTCGTTGCGGCCGATGCGCCGGGTGAGCACTTCGCTGGCCCCCTCGCGCGGATCGAAGCGCCAGCCGCTGGCGCCTTGCACGATCGGGATGGGCAGCGTCCAGCCGCTTTCGCCCACGGCCAGGTGGGCGCTGGCCTTGCCCGCCACGGGCGTTGCGTCGGACACGATCCGATGGCCCTTCGCCCACGCGCCGAGGAAGTCGTAGATGTCTTCCTGGCCAATCTCCCTGGTGGGAATAAAGTGCTGGTAATCGTTGCCGAGCACGTGCTTCATCGCGTCGTGGTCGTTGGTGGCCAGCGCGTTGGTGAAGGCCTCGGCCGCGGCTTCGGGCGTGGCGTAGACAGCCTGCGCCGAAGCCACGCCCGCGCCGGGCACGGACAGCAGCGCGGGCGCGGCGAACAGCGCGAACGCCAAAACCGAGGTGAGCCGGGTCAGCCCGGCGGGCCGCGTGCTGCGCGATGCGCGTTGCGACAGACGGCGTGCGTGTTTGCGGATCATCGCAAGACTCCTATAGAGATTCAACGACGACCGAAGTGGCGTTCGCCGCCACCACCCGCGCCGAGCCGGCCACCGCCGCCTCCGCCCCCACCGCCGAACGCGGAACGCCCGCCGCCGTTGAAGCCGCCCTGGTTCTGGAAGGCGGCACGGCTTTGCTGACCGCGCTGCATGTCGGCGCGCCCCGCGTTGCCGTCGCCGGCGCCGCGCAGCGCATTGTCGCGATTCGTGCTCTGCGCGCGATTGCCGAGATCGTTCGGACGATTGGCGTTCTGCGCGCGATTGTTGAGCTCGTTGCCGCGGTTGGCGTTTTGCGTGCGATTGTTGAGCTCGTTGGCGCGGTTGCCGTTCTGCGTGGCGCCGGAGAGGTTGCCGTTCGCCCGATTGCCGCCGTGCTGGATATCCTGCAAGCGCTGGCTCGCGTTACCGCTCATGTTCTGCCCGGTGCGGTTCTGCAATGTCTGCGCGGCCTGCTGGCGCGACTGGTCGTAGCCGCGGTACTGATTGCGCTGGCCGTTCAGGTTCGCGTTGTTCACGCGCTGGCCGTTGAAATTCTGATTGTTGAAATTCTGGCGGCGCTCGACATTGGCGTTGCGATTCCAGTTCGCCGTGCCGTTGGTCGTGTTGATGCGGTTATTGACGTTGATGTTGTTGTAGCGGTTCACGTTGATGTTGACGTCGTGATTGCCCCAGTTGAAGCCGCCCCACAACGAGTTCGCCACCGCCACGCCCGCACCGAACGCGAGCCCGCTCACGAAGCCCGTGGCGAGCGCATAGCCCGGGGGCGGCGGCATGTATACGGGCGGATAAGCGGGATACGGCCACGCGCCGTACACCACGGTCGGGTTATAGGTGGGCACGTACACCACCTGCGGGTTGGCCGGCTCGATCACGATCGTTTGCGTGGTCGAGGTGCTCGTCGCAGGCTGCACCACCACCTTCTGCTGCTCGTTGGACTTGAGGTTGCCCGCCTTCTGCGCCTGCACGCGCAGGCGCTGCACGGAGTCCATCACGTCGTTGGGCTGCGCGAGAAAGGCATTGCCGATCTGCGTAACCCAATCGGGCTTGGAAGCCATGGTCGCCAGCACCTGCGGGAACGCCACCAGCGATTGCACGCTCGGGTCCCACGGCTGCGAGGCGACGGCCTTCACGGCGTCGTCGCCTTTCACGTTCGGGTTGGACTTCGACCACGCGGCGGCGGCCTGCACGTCCTGCGCAAACGTGGCGGCCATGAGCACCTGCGCGAGCAGCGCGTCGGGATAAAGCGCGATGGGCGCGGTGAGCGAATCGAGTTGTTGATTGGATAGATGTGCCGCGTTCTGTGCGATGGCGGCGGTGGGCCCGGTCGGGCCGATGAAAAGCGGTGCGGCCGCGAGCGCGGCGCACATGAGCCAGGCAGCGCGCTGGCGTACCCCGGACGATTTCACGAATCGTTCCTCCTCGTTGCGGATGGGTCTTTCAGGTGCCCGAAAAGAAACACCTTCCTGCGGTACGGCCTGAAACGCCAATAGGAGTACCGCGATGTGATGCGACGTCGTGCAACGTACTAGCGGCAAAATAAAGGGGTAAGACTCAAGGTGTCAACCGCGATTTCGTTAAAGTTTGCCCGTTTATAAAAATGCATCAAATACCCCGAACGAGCCGGACTACGAAACAATCCGCGCCGCATGGAATTCCGCTTTTCATTCAATGCTCTGCGCCTTGCGGCTCCCTGCGTCCCGGCGACAGGTGCATACGCACAAATCCCACGTGTTCGCGCAGCACATAGAAGGCATCGGCATACGCGAGCGGCATGCGCAGCGTATTGAGCGAGCGCTCGATCTCGTCGAGTTCGGCAACGAGCGCGCGGCGCTCCTCCTCGTTCGAATGCTTGAGCGCGTCGCGCTCGATGGCGATGAGCGCGCCGTAATAGCGATAGATGCGCGAACGCACGCGCCAGCGATACAACGCGGGAATCGCCCGCAGCGCCGGAAAGACCAGCACGGCAAGCGGCAGCAGCAGCACGAGCAGGCGGTCGGTCACGCTGGCGAGCCAGAACGGCAGCGTGCGATAGAGAAAGCTCTTGCCCGACTTGTAATAGCGCGTGGCGTCTTCGCTGATGCGGAAATCGTGTGCGACGGGGCTCGGGAATTCGCCTGCGCGCTGCAACAGCCCAGGCATGCCGTTCACCTCGCCGGCCGCTTCGATGATGAGGTCGGAGATCGCCGGATGCAGCGTGTTGCGCGCGACGATCTCCACGGTCGGCCCGATCAGATGCACGGTATGCGGCGGCACGCGGCGGCGCAGATCGAGCACGCCGGGCGGCAAGTCGATGCTCTCGAGATAGGGAAAGAGCCGCGTATAGGCGGCCTGTTCGTCGAAGCTCATTACCGAAATGCCGGGAATGCCGAGCAGGCGCTGCATGAGCTCGCGCGTGGTGGAGTCGCCGCTCAACATGGCCACATCCACACGATTGGAAACCAGCGCCGTGGCGGCCTCGATGCCGTCGAGCGGCAAGAAGGTGGAGTCGCCGCCCGGGTCCATGCCGTTCGCGTCGAGCAGCTTGAGCGAGAGCTCGCGCGTGCCGCTGCCCACGCGGCCGATGGCGATGCGCTTGCCGTCGAGGTCGGAAAGCTGCGTGAGCCCCGAGCCGCGATAGAACACGACGATGGGCAGATACGCGACGCTGCCGAGCGAGACGAGCGAGTGCGTGTCGATTCCATCGGCCACGCCGCCCTGCACGAAGGCGAGGTCGACCTTGGCCTTGGGATCGAGCAGACGCTGCAGGTTCTCGACCGAGCCGTCCGACTCCATGATCTTGAGCGTCACGCCGTTGCGCGCGAGGATCTTGCGGTAGGCCTCGGCCATCTGCATGAACGAGCTGTCGCGCGGCCCGGCGCTAATGGTGATGCTGCGCGGCGGCGCCGGATCGACCAGCCACACGAAGATCGCGACGACCGCAATGCAGAACAACGCGATCGGCAGCGTCGTGAGCGCGAGATCGCGCCACGCGGGATGCGATGGGTCGCGCATGAAATGCGGCAAAGGCGGTCGATGTCGTTTCATGAGAACCCGGCGGCCATGCGTCGAACTCAGGAAATCTCATGATGCCATTTTCGCGCCGGATCGGAGCGCTGGTGTTTGCGAGAGTGTGTCCAGGCACAATCGCCGCGCATTGCCGCCCACCCGGGTGCTGAAAGCAACGTAAGCGCGCGATGCGCGGCTCATCGCGCCTTCGCTGCGCCGCCGCGCGGGTGAGCGCGAAAACGTCTCATGACGCGCCCAGCATGCAGCGCGAAAATCCGGCGCGCGGTGGCGGCTATATCGCTATGGCATCAAGCCACGGCCGGAAAATCGAGCGTCGTGTCGTTCACGCGGTTCACGAGATTCGTGAACGTGATCGACGCGATGGCAAGCGCAATCTCCACGATCTGCCGCTCCGTGTAGCCCGCTTCGCGAATCGCATTCACCTCGGCTTCAGGCACGGTGCCGTGCGTACGCACCAGCGCGCGCACGAAATGGACCAGCGCGTCGCGCTTCGCGTCGCCGGTGGCGTCGCCTGCGCGAATCTGCTTCATCGCTTCGGGCGTGAGGCCCGCGAACTTGCCCGCCAACGTGTGCGCGGCGACACAGTAGTCACAGCCCGCCACTTCGCTCACCGCGAGCCTGATGGTTTCGATATCGGGCTTGGCGAGCGAGCCGCCGGCCAGCACGGCGTCCACGGCCAGCATCGCGCTCAGTGCTTCGGGGCTATGCGAACCAATAGTCGCGTAAGCGTTCGGCACCTTGCCGACGGCCTTGCGGATCTTTGCGAAGACTTCGGCGGCGGCACCGGTGGCGGCTTCGGGACGAATGGCGGAAAGACGGGACATGATCGACTCCTCGAATGGGATGGGACTGACTGCGTTGGGTAGCCATCGTCGATGGCATGAAGCGAGTCTAGTCGCGCAGAGCCGTGCTTTTAATGCCAGAATGGCTCGACTTCATGCTCATTCGTCTCACGCCTTTCGCCCAGCCGCCGCCCATGGACATCCTCAGCCGCCTTCTGACGCTCATGCCCGTCGCGGGCCGCCTCGACGTGCGCTGCCATTTCGGCGCACCGTGGCGCATCGACGAGCCCGCCGCCGATGCGCGCGAGATCCGCTATCACGTGCTGCTGAGCGGCACGGCCATCGTCGAGGACACGCACGGCGCGCCCACGGCCCTGCATGCGGGCGACATCGTGCTGTTTCCCTCGGGCGCGCCCCATGTGCTGCACGATGGCAGCGGCGCGCCGCCGGCCGCCGTCGAACGGCGCTACGAGCAGGGCCATGGGGTGGAAACGAATCTTGCCGAAAGCCACACGGCGGACGTGCTGTGCGGCCGCTTTCTGCTGCCCGCCGTGCCACAGCGGCTCTTGCGCGAGAATCTGCCCGCGCGGCTGGTGGTGCGCAGCGCGAGCGCCGGCGGCGAGCCGCCCGAACGCCTGGTGCGCCTGCTGGCGCTGCTGCGCGACGAGGCGCTCGACGCGCTGCCTGGTAGCGAATCGCTCGTCAACCATCTTTCGGGCGCGCTCTTCGCGCTCACGCTGCGCTACGCGAGCCGTGCCGATGCCCCGCCGCGCGGCCTGCTCGCGCTCGCGCAGCAACCGCGCCTGCAGCCCGCCATCGACGCCATGTTCGACACGCCCGGCAAGCCGTGGACGCTGCCGGAGCTCGCCGCGCTGTGCCACATGTCGCGCGCGACCTTCGCGCGCCGCTTCGACGAAGCGATCGGACGCAGCGCCGCCGACGTGCTCACCGATATCCGCATGACGCTCGCGGGCCGCCTGCTCGCGCAGGGCGCCCAGCCGGTGGCGGAAATCGGCGAATTCGTCGGCTATCAGTCCGATGCCGCGTTTCAGCGCAGCTTCAAGCGGCATGTGGGCATGACGCCCGCGCAATGGCGCGCCCGCGCCGACAACGGCCCCTCCACATGAGCCCGCCTGCGTTCAATGAGCGTTCTGAACCGTCTGTGCGCTATCGCTGAAAAACTCGGTGGCGTGATCGATGAACGCGCGCACTTTCGCGGGCAGCAGCGTGCGCGACGCATAGGCGAGACGGATCTCGATCTGCATGTCGACGATGGGAAAATCCTCGAGCACCGTGACGAGCTGCCCCGTCTGCAGTTCGCGGTGCACGAGCGGCAGCGGCAAGACGCCGATGCCGAATCCCTCCAGCACCATCGCGCGGTTGAAGTCGGGATTGTTCGAGGCGATGTCGTACTTCAGGCGCACGGCCACCTCCCCGCCGCCATCGCGGAACGTAAGCGACGGCTTGCGCAGCGAAGGCGACATCGGCACGAACACGTGCGAGTCGAGTTCCGTTGGATGCCGCGGCGTCGAGGTGGCCGCAAGGTACGCAGGAGTGGTGACGAGCGAGAGCGGAATGCGGTCGAGCAGCCTGGTCACCGTGGCGTCGTTGTTGAGCATGAACGGCAGCACGAGCCCCAAGTCGTAGCCTTCCGCGACCAGATCGACGGGGCGCTCGGTCAGCATCACGTCGAGCGTCACCTTGGGGTGCGCGCGCTTGAAGCTGGCAATGAGCGGCACGAGCCGGTTCACCGCGGCCGTGGTGTGCGCGACGAGGCGCAGCACGCCGTTGGCCTCGCGCGTCTGCTCGGTGGCGCCCGCCTCCAGCGCGTCCAGGTCGTCGAGCACGCGGCAGCAGCCGTCGTAGAGGCGCTCGGCGGCCTCGGTGAGCGAGACCGCGCGCGTGGTGCGATGAAAGAGCCGGCTCCCAAAGCGCTTTTCGAGCCGTGCGATCGCACGCGAGACAACGGGCGTGGCGAGCCCATGCATGTCCGCGGCGCGCGTGAAGCTGCGCGCCTCGACCACGGAACGGAAGATCCGCAGGGTGTCGATATAGTCCATGACGAATGCGCCAACGAGGGCGATGAAAGCAGGTGCGATAGCTTAAAGCGAGCGGCGCGAACGTGCCGAAACCGGCGGCGTCACGACGCAGGGCTGCCGAAGATCTCCGCGCAGAACGCGCGGCCATCCTCGGAAAGGCTCGCGCTGCCGGTGCCGTCCTCGGCGAGCGTCGTCACCACGAGGCCGCCGTCCACGAGCGCCGTGAGATGACGGCGCAGGCCGCTCATCGGCGCACCCGCCTGCTTCGAGAGCTTCGCGAGCGACCACGCGCGTCCGGGCGTTTCGCATTGCGCGCGCCAGAGCTGCTCGAGTATGGACACCAGCACCGGATCGATTGCGTCGCCGGATTCCAGAGCGCTTTCGTCGTTCATCGTGGGTCTCCTCATGCCATTTTCGCGGCCAGCTCGCCGAGCGTCTTCAATGCCGCCTCGGTCTGCGCGGTCCACGCATAGCTGTAGTTCAGACGAATGTAGTGGTGAAAATCGTTGCGCATCGAAAACATATAGCCCGGCCCGATCGTGATGCCCTGCGCGAGCGCAGCCCGGTAGAGCCGCATCGAATCCACGCGCGGCGGCAACTCCACCCAGAGCACGTAGCCGCCCTGCGGGTCGGAGGTACGCGTGCCGGCCGGAAAGAACCGCTCGATCATCGCACGCATGAGCCGCGCCTGCTGGCGATAGAAGCGGCGCAGCCGGCGCAGGTGGCGGTCGTAGCCGTCGTGGCGCAGATAGTCGGCCAGCGCGACTTGCGGCACCGAAGGCGTGGTCAGCGTATTGAGGAACTTGAGCTTCTCGACCTGCGCGCGATAGCGCCCCGGCAGCGCCCAGCCAATCCGGTAGGATGCCGAAAGACTTTTCGAAAACGACGCGCAATGCAGCACGAGCCCGCGCGTGTCGAACTGCTTGAGCGACGATGGCCGCGTCGGCCCGAAGTAGAGCTCCTGATAGACGTCGTTTTCGATCACGGGCAAGTCGTGCGCCTCGGCCAGCGCCACGAGCCGCTTCATGTGCGCCTCGGGCATGCGAAAGCCCAGCGGATTCTGGAAATTCGGCATCACCATGCAGGCGGCCACCTTCTTGCGCGCGAGCACGCGCTCGAGCGCATCGAGGTCGATGCCGGTGTCCGGGTGCGTGCTCACTTCGATCGCGCGCATGCCGAGACGCTCGATCGCGTGCAGCATCGCGTAGTAGGTGGGCGACTCGACGACCACGGTGTCGCCGGGCTTGGCCACCGCTTGCAGGCTCAGGTTGATGGCCTCGGTCGCGCCCACCGTGATGACGATCTCCTCGGGGTCGACGTCCGCGCCGTTCTCCGCGTAGCGGCGCGCGATCTGGCGGATCAGTTCGGGGTTGCCGGGCGGCAGGTCGTCGATCAGGTTCCAGCTTGCGTGACGCCGCGCAATCGCATTCGCGTACTGGTTGATGCGCCGCCACGGAAAGAGCGCCGGATCCGGATACGGCGAGCCGAGCGGCACCGCGTCCTGCGCGACGATGCTGCGCAAGGTGGACAGCACGAGGCGGCTCACGTCCACCGGCGCAGGCGCGGCCTTGTGCACGGGTTCCATCGGGACCGTCGCCGCGCCCGCGCCGTGCGGCTTCGCGCGCCGCCCCGCCCGGGCCGTCGGTGCCTTCCGCGCGCTTGACCCGTCCAGCGCCACCGGCCGCGCCTTCACGAAGAACCCCGACTGCGGCCGCGACTCGATCACGCCCCGGCTCTCCAGCAGCGCATAGGCGTGCACCACCGTCTTCGCGCTCACGCCGTGCTGAGCGCTCGCGCGCCGCACCGAAGGAACGCGCTCGCCCGGCGCGAACACGCCGCGCCGCACGGCGGCCTCGATGTCGTCGGCGAGTTGTTCGTAGCGGGGCACAGAGGTCGGGGCGGTCACGGGCGGCAAGCAAAGCGGCTGGGGCGATCCCGCGAGTCTATGCCAAAACGCCGCAACTGTACTCCTTGCTTTTCCGTTTTTCTGTGATCACCGGGCAAGCAGGAACACAGTAGTCTTCGCACATCGGGCGGCGCATTCGCACCGTCCTTGCCTGACCAGATCCGAGCGCAACATGAAAAAGCCGCAACCCCGCATCGAGCCCTATCACCACCCCGCCGCCGGCTGGGGAGCGCTCAAGCAAGTCGCCATCAACCTCATCAAGGAGAAGGTGACGGGCGGCAACTACCGGACGCTGCTCAAGCAGAACCAGCCCGATGGCTTCGATTGCCCCGGCTGCGCCTGGCCCGACCGCGAGCACGCCTCCACCTTCGAGTTCTGCGAAAACGGCGTCAAGGCCGTGGCCGCCGAAGCCACCAGCAAGCGCGTGACGCCGCAATTCTTCGCGGAGCACACCGTCAGCGAGCTGATGGAGCAATCGGACTACGAACTGGAGCAGCACGGGCGCCTGACCGATCCGCTCGTCTATGACGCGAAGCAGGACCGCTACGTGCCGATCGCCTGGGACGATGCGTTCAGGCTCGTCGCGAAGCACCTCAACGCGCTCGACGACCCGAATCGCGCGGCCTTCTACACCTCGGGCCGCGCCAGCAACGAAGCAGCGTTCCTCTATCAACTGTTCGTGCGTATGTACGGCACGAACAACTTCCCCGACTGCTCGAACATGTGCCACGAAGCCACCAGCCGCGGGCTGCCGGGCACGGTGGGCATCGGCAAGGGCACGGTCACGCTCGACGACTTCGAGCACACCGACACGCTGCTGATCTTCGGCCAGAATCCCGCCACCAATCACCCGCGCATGCTGGGCGAATTGCGCGAATGCGCGAAACGCGGCGCAACCATCGTCTCGATCAATCCTTTGAAGGAACGCGGGCTCGAGCGCTTCGCGAGCCCGCAGCACACGCTCGACATGCTCTCGCCGTCAGGCGTGCAGATCAGTTCGGTGTTCATCCGCCCGCGCGTGGGCGGCGACTTCGCGCTCATCAAGGGCGTGGCCAAGCGCACGCTCGAGCTCGACGACGCCGCGCGCGCCATCGGCGCCGAGCGCGTGCTCGACGTGGATTTCATCGCCGAACATACGGTGGGCTTCGACGCCTTCGCCGCCGACTTGCGCGCCGAGTCGTGGGACACCCTCGTCGCCGAGGCGGGCGTGCCGCTCGAAGAGGTGCTCAGGCTCGCCGATATCTACACGAAGGGCAAGGCGGTGATCGCGACCTGGGGCATGGGCATCACGCAGCACAAGAATTCGCTTGCGACCGTGCAATTGCTCTCGAATCTCATGATGATGCGCGGCAACATCGGGCGACCCGGCGCGGGCCTGTGCCCCGTGCGCGGTCATTCGAACGTGCAGGGCGACCGCACGGTGGGCATCGAGGAGAAGCCCACCCAGGCGTTCCTCGACCGCCTCGGCAAGGCCTACGATTTCGAGCCGCCGCGCGAGCACGGCTACGACGTGGTCGAGACGATCCACGCGATGCTCGCAGGCCGCGTGAAGGTGTTCATCGGTCTTGGCGGCAACTTTTCGATCGCCACGCCCGACACGCCGCGCACGTGGGACGCGATGCGTTCGTGCGCGCTCACGGTGCACGTGACCACCAAGCTCAACCGCAGCCATCTGGTGCACGGCGAAGACGCGCTCATTCTGCCCACGCTCGGGCGCACCGAGATCGACATGCAAAACGGCGTGCCGCAAGGCGTGAGCGTGGAAGATTCGATGAGCATGGTGCACATCTCGTACGGCATGAACCGGCCGGCTTCGCAGAATCTGCTTTCGGAAATCGCCATCGTCGCGCGCATGGCGCACGCCACGCTCGGTAGCGAGAAGGTGGACTGGCTCGGGCTGGCCGCCGACTACTCGTTGATCCGCGACGGCATCGAAAAGGTCTTCGATGGCTTCGAGAACTACAACGAGCGCCTGAAGCATCCGGGCGGCTTCCATCTGGGCGTGGCCTCGCGCGATCGCGTCTGGAAGACGGAGAGCGGCAAGGCGCAGTTCGTCGCGCACGCCATCGCGCTCGATACGCCGATCCATCGCGCCCGCGCCGCGCACGGCCCGCAATTGATGACGCTGATGACCACGCGCTCGCACGACCAGTACAACACCACGATCTACGGTCTCGACGACCGCTATCGCGGCGTCTATGGCCTGCGCCGCGTGCTGTTCGCGAACCGCGAGGACATGACGATGCTCGGCTTCGAGCCGGGCCAGCGCGTGGACATCACGAGCGTGTGGGACGACGGCGTGGAGCGCCACGTCGAGGACTTCCTGCTCGTGGAGTACGACATTCCGCGCGGCTGCCTTGGCGCGTACTATCCGGAGACGAATCCGCTCGTGCCGCTTTCGTCCGTTGCCGATGGCGCGGGCACGCCCACCTCGAAGTCGATCCCGGTGTTGTTGAGCCCCACCCAGGCGCAAGTGCGCGACACCGCCCTCGCGGCCTGAGCACCGCTGCGCTCAGGCGCCTTCAGCCATCGTGAGCAGCCGCTGCGCGGCCGGAACGAGCGCCCTCGCGCGCTCGTGGTCGCCCGCGTCGAGCGCGATCGAAACGAAGCCGGTCGCCCACAGCGCGGCATAGAAAGCGGCAGCGCGCAACTGCTCGCCGGTTGGGCGCCAGCAGCGCAGCAGCGCCTCGCCATAGGTCCGCCCCGCCTCGCCGACGTCCGCTTCCAGATGGGCCAGCGTAACGCCCACCACCATCATCGGATCGCCGTAGCAGACGCAATCGAAATCGATCAGCCCGCTCAGTTCTCCGCCATCGATGAGCACGTTCTTTACGGTGAGGTCGTGCAGGAAGCAAACGGGCCGCAACGCGGCGAAGTATCCCTCCAGCGCTGCGCGCACGCAGCCAAGGCGTGCCCGGCAATGGTCTAGCGGTGTGGCGTCCGGCCGGTTGCGCAGCGCGGCCAGGACGTCTTCCGTCACGGGCGCGCCGAATATGGCGCTCCAGGTCGCACGTTGTGCGCGCTCGCCGATTTTTGGCGCCCAGCCGAAACTTTCGCCCGGCGGCACCGCCACGCTAGCGGCAACACGATGCTGGAACGTCGTCACCATCGCGGCAATGCGCTCGGCCTGCGCGCCGCTCAATTCCGGCAGCACGTAGTAGAGATCGCGGCCCGGCAGCCAGTCGAGCACGACATATGCGCCGCCCGCAGGCGTCCTGCCCTCGGCCAGCACCGTCTGCACGGGCAACCCCAGACGGCGTAGCGCGTGGAGATTCGCGCGGGTGTGAGCAAATGCGCGGGCATGCGCGCTGAGTCTGAGCACCAGCGAGCGTCCATCTGGCATGCATGCCCGGTACACCTCATTGCCGCTTTGCGAAAGCGTTTGTTGTCGAAGTGAAAGCGGCCGCGCGCCGAGCGCATGTTGGGCCCATAGCGGCACAGCCGCGCCGTCGATCGCCCTGGAATCGCCCATCTCGCGCCAACTCCATTCTTCAGGAGCGGCAGATTAGAGCACCGCGAACCACCACTGCCAACGCGGCAAATATTTAGCGCGCTTAACGCCGTAACACTTGCGGGCCCGTGCACGCAGCCGCGCATGCCCGGCTGTCATCTAACGTAACGCGCCGAAATATCGCGAAGCGCGTGCCGCACCTTTTCGATGCGTCCGGCCGCGCCATCGCGCTTTCATTTGCCCCGCAAATGCTTACGCTTCAGCCCGCCAGCTTGCGGAACGTCTCCAGCACCGCGTCGCCCTTGAACGGCTTCACGATCCAGCCGCGCACGCCCGCCGCCTTGCCGCGCTCCTTCATGGCGGGGCTGCTTTCCGTCGTGAGCATCACGACGTTGACGGCCGCGTTGCCCAGTTCGCTGCGGATCTTCTCGACCATCGTGAGGCCGTCCATGTTCGGCATGTTCACGTCGCTCACCACGAGCTTCACGCCCGGAGTCGCGCGCAGCTTCGCAAGGCCGTCCTTGCCGTCCACCGCCGTGTCCACGTCCAGACCGTTCTTGCGCAGAAAGCCCGCGACTTCGTCGCGCACCGTGCTGGAGTCGTCCACCACCAGAATCTTTGCCATTTCGCTCCTTTCCTTCGCGTCGCCAGCGACGCACATTCGTTCGTAAAACTAATCGTCAAAACAATTCGAGCTCGCCGCTCGCCTGCTCTTCCCTGGCGGCGGCTGCGGCCTGCGCGGCCGTCTCGTCGAAACCCTCGCGCGACCAGCCGAGGCTGAACACGAAACGTTGGTCGATCGTCACCTCACGGCCCGTGCCAGGGCAGGTGAGACGGTACTTGATGCACAGTTGCGGATTGTCCGAGCCGAACGACAGATAGCGGCGCCGATGGTTGATGAGCAGCGGCACCTGCACCTGTGCGCGACTGCGGCCCGCCGCGTCGGCGGCGCCCCCGTTGCCGAGATAGCGGTTGCGAAACGCGCCCCAGACGAGATTCGTGAGTTCGGCGAGCACGCCGTTCACGTCGCGGAAGTCGTTCGCCACGTCGCGCCCCTCGCGGGGCGGGAGCAGTTCGATCAGCGGCATCTCCGCGATCTGCATGAGCAGCCACCCGCGGCACCACGCGGTCTCGATCGGAATGAGCGTGAGGACCTCGCCGAAGATGATGCGGTCGCGCACGATCTCCGGCGTGTCCCAATTCACCTCCAGGTCGGCAAACAGGCCGCGCAGGCGCCCGAGCGTCATGTCGGCGATGCCGTCGACGAGCGGATCCGGATAATCCTGCGAGAACACGTGCGCGTCGAGCGCCGCGCGCAGCGCTTCGGAATCGCCTTCGACCCAATTCGCGCGCGGCACGCGGCGCAGCGCCTCGGGCCTACCGGCGCTGGCATCAGCCGCAGCTTCACGCGAGCGCCGCAGCACGACCGGCAGTTCGGGGCGTTCGGCTTCGAGCGCAATGGCGACCGCCGCAGCGGCCTCGCGCGAACCGCCAAAATCATCCCCCAGCAACACGCCGGCGAGATCGTAGTGCGTCTGCAGCGCGGCCGCCAGCGCGTCGCGCCGCACCGGCACGACCTCTAGACGATGCGGATCGCCGAATTGCGCGAGCGCCTCGGCGTGCGCCGGGTCGTTTTCCAGCAGCAGCACCTTGCTGACCGGCTTGTTCGTATTCATGCGTTTGCGTGTGACGGATGGAACGGCTTCAAAACAATTCGAGTTCGCCCGCGCTTGCGTGCATCTGCGCCGACTGCGCGACGACGAAATCGAGCGGCGCGCGCGTACAGATGCACAGCGTCGCCCCCAACCTCACGGCACCGTCGATCGTGAGCGCGTACGACTTCACATGATCCGGCTTCAGTTCGCGCAGATACGGCAGACATTGACTGCCAAGCGCATACGGCGTGGACATTCCCAAGTCGGGGAAATGCTCGATCAGTTGCTGGTTCATCGCCCCGCAGCACAGGTTGCCGAACTCCATGAACGTATCCACGAGCGCACTTTCGGATCCGCCCACGTAGTACGCGCGCGTTGCTTCGTCACCCTTCGCATTCAGCAGGAGCAGCAGGCGAAACTGCATCGACGAGATCGTGAGCAAAACAGCATGCTCGCCCGGCGCATCGCCCGATGCAGGCACGATCTCGCACACATGCTGCGGATCGGTCACGAGGCGCGTGCGCGCCGCCGAAAAGAAGATCCGCTCGAAGCTGTCCTGCGCCTGCGGGCCGATCATGCTTGCGCTCCAATCGACACATCAGACACATCGTCTAGTTGCGCGTGCAACTGTTGTGCGAGCGACTCCACGCTCGCAAGCGAGGCCGCGATCATCTTGCCGCCCGCCTGAATGTCCTGGAACGCCGCGGTCGTAACGAGATCGTTGCGGTGCAGGCTGTCGCGGTAGCTCTTCGAGAGCTCCTGCGAGCGCGTGGCGAGCGCACGCACCTCGCCCGCGACAATCGAGAAGCCACGGCCCGCCGCACCCGCACGCGCCGCTTCGATGGACGCATTGAGCGACACGATCAGCACATGGCTCACGATCGACGAGAGCTCCTGGTTCTTCTGGTGCATGTCGTGGTTCTGCGCCATCAGCGAGATCATCTGCTCGTGCCAGCGCTCGAAGGTCGCCGACATCTGCTTCAGGCGCGCCGCCTCCGCTGCGATACGTTCGGCGCGCTGCCGTGCTTCGGCGCCGCGCGCGCGCTCGATTTCGAGCGCCGACTCCATCGCTTCGCTCACCCACTTGCGTTGCGCGAGATCCGCATGGAGCGACTCGATCTGCGCAACCAGCGCCTCATGCTCCTGCGCGGCACGCTCGTGCGCAGCCAGCACGCGCGCCGCGGCCTGCGCGAGCGCGTCGTCATGCTGTGCGCGCCGCAACTGGTCCGCGTCGCGCCAGCGCGCACGCGAGCGTCGAAAGCACCCCGCTGCGCACAGCGCCGTCACCGCGACGCCCGCCGCCGCGCTCATCAAATACGGTAAAACCACAACACCCCCCGCTATTCCGCCAGCGCCTCTTCGCGCAATGCGGCGTGCCCGCCGGCACACGCGACGGCACACGTCTGCGGCAAATACACGATTGTTTCGAAGTGCCGATAATCGGCGCCTTGCCGGTTGTCGGTGAAGCGCAGTTCGATGCGGCCACCCTCACGTTCGAGGAAGTCGCGAACCGCATCCATGCCCACGCCGCGCCCCGACACCTCGGTCACGCTATGCGCCGTGGAAAAGCCCGCGCGGAAGATGAAGGCGGCAACCGTTTCGTCGCTCGCCTGTTCCTGTGCGTCCAGCCAGCCGCGCTCCACCGCGATGGCGCGAATGCGCGCAAGCGCGAGGCCGCGGCCATCGTCGGAAAGCGCGATGCGCAGCGCGCCGTCGGCCACGCTCAGCTTGATGCCGATGCGCCCCGCCTCGTCCAGGCCCCGCGCGCGGCGCTGCGCGGGCATCTCGATGCCGTGATCGAGCGAATTGCGCAGCAAATGCGTGAAGACGTCGCTCACCGTACCGGCCGCCTCGCTGCGCAGACGGTAGCCACCATCGTCGATACTCACGTGCGGCGCAACCTTGCCAAGCTCCTGCGCCAGCGAGGGCAGCGATTCGAGCACGCCCGCGAGCGCTTCCTTCACGCTCTCGGCGCCGATGCCGCTCAGCACGCGGCGCAGTTCCGTACGCATCGCGCGCAACGAAGCAAGATCGCGATCGTCCGTCGTGTCCAGCAGGCGCAGGCTCGCATCGATCTGCTCGCGCCACACGCCGCCAGCCGCGCCGCCGCCATGCTGCGCACGCGCGCCGCGCCCGAGGCTCACCTCGTTGAGCGTCGCGTAGCGATCGACAGCTTCGCGCACGCGCTGCAAATCGGCGATGAGCGCCTGCTGATCCCACGCATGGCTCGGCTCCTCGCGGCGCAGCGCGTCGTAACGCTGCTCGACCTCGTGCACGACACCAGTGAGGTGCTGGAGGCTATAGGTCCGTGCGTTGCCCTTCACCGTATGCATGTTGCGGAACAGCGCGGCAACGGCATCCATGTCCGCGCAGTCGTGCTGGCGAATGATGCGCTCGTTCTCGTGAATGAAGCCCTTCGAGCTTTGCACGAATTGATGGAACTTCTCTTCGCTCACCGCGAGAATCTCGCCGATCATCTGCAGGCGGCGCTTTTGCTCGCCCGCTTCCGCCGCGAGTTCGCGCAGCTCGGTCACGTCGCGCACGCACAGCATGAGACGCACGACCACGTCGTTTTCGTCGGTGATCGCAGACCAGCTCAGGTCAAGCACCTTCTTGCGCCCATCGGGCATCGTGCGCGTGATCTCGTTCACGAGCAGGTGCTGGTTGAAGGCGAAATTCACGTCGTCTTCGCCAAGGCAGGCGTGCACGGCGGCGTCGATCTGCGCGAGCGTATCGGCATCGAGCCCGGTGTGCGAGAACACGAGATCCATGAGCGGGCGGCCCGCGATCTCGCGGGTTTCGAAAATCGCTTCCAGGTAGGCCGAATACTCGTTGTGCACGCACGCACCTTCGACGACCGTGAGAATGCCTTGCTGCATGTTCTGCAACATCGCCTGAATGTCGGCGGTCTTGCGCTCGAGCTGAGCGGAGCTGTGCTGAATTTTCTCGATCATGCCGTTGAACGCGACGATCGAATGGCCGATCTCGTCCATGCGGCCCACCGGCACGCGGCGCGTGAAGTCCTGGCTCGACGCAATCTCGCTCATCATTTCCTGCATGCGCGAGAGCGGCCGCGTGATCTGGCGATACAGCAGCGTGCCGATCAGCGTGAGCAGCAGCACCGCGCCGCCCGTCACGCCGGCGATGGCGCTCGTGGTGGTGTCGAGCATGCCGTTGAGCGCGGCGATGGCCGCATCCTTCTGGCGGTTCTTTTCCACGCGCATCGTGGTGACGATGCCCTCGAGTTCGTCGCGATACTGCGCGACATTCGCGAAGAGATAGGCTTGTGCGAGCGCATCCTTGCCCGCCGCCTTCATGTTCGCGGTCTCTTCGATCGCGTTGAAATAGTTCGCGATGCTTTCGCGCGCCTGCGCGACGAGCCCGTCCTGTGCGTGGCTCGCGGCAGCCTGGCGCTGCACGTCGAGCGCGGCGCTCAGCGCAGCCTCCTTCTTCTTGAGCTCGTCCTGCGCCAGTTGAGCCGTGGTGGCGTCGGGCGCGTAGACGAGCGTCATCGTCGCGAGCTGCACGTCTTTCACGAGCGAAACGAGATCGGAGGAGGCCAGCGCGCTAGGCACGACGCCTTGCGTGACCTGGTGAACGTCGGTGGCGCTGCGGCGTGTCTGATAGACCGCGTAGCCGCCAATGGCGGACAACGCGATGAACATCAGCACGATGAGTAGCGTGATGCGGTGACGAATGGTCATGTCGAATCCCCGAGCCTTCGCCGTGCCGGACGCGCTATGGTTGCGCGACTCATGGCACGACAGGCCAATTTATTCGGGGTGCATTATCGACGCTTCTGTATGACGAAATGATGACTGGACTTATTCTGCGTGCCACCGCACCGACTTCTCCCGCGATGCCGATGGGCATCGCGCCGTCGAAGGCGCCGAACAAGGCTTGCTGATCGGTCTCGCGCGCGCGAGGTTTTCTTCGCGTGCCCAGCGCGCGTCTTCCTCGTGCGTGGGCACGATGCCATAGGGGGTGTCGACGGTAGCCTGCAGGCGCAGGGCGTGGAGCGCGTCGATAGCGCTTTCTGCGAACGTGCGAATCGCGAGCGGGACCGTGTTTATTGACGGTGCGTCAGATCCATGCATGATGTCCGGCACGATTACGGCATGCGCTATTGCATAACGATATCGTCCGTCTGCGTTAATATGCCGATTCGATTCGCGCAGTATCTTCACCGAGGCCCACCGTGCCGCAACCGACCGACTCCACGCCCACGTTCTGGCGCGACAAAGCGCTACCGTTCATCGAAGTGCGCGCCATCGCCGACGGCCGCAAGCTGCGCTATGGCCGCCATGCCCATCGCACGTTCTCGATCGGCGCGGTAACGGGCGGGCGCAGCACCTATCTGAACGGCAACACGCTCGAACACGTGCAAGCGGGCGCCGTCGTCATCGTCAACCCGGAAGTTGTGCACGCATGCAATCCCGCCACCGACGAGGCGTGGGCTTATCGCATGTTCTATCTCGACACGGACTGGCTCGCCAAGCTCCAGCACGCACAGGGCTTTGGCACGCAGGCGCAGTTCGTTCCGTTCGAGCAGACGCTCACATGGCGCGCCGACCTGTTCGTAGGCCTGAATGCGCTCTACAACGTGCTCGTGAATCCGCACGCAGACGCGCTGCGCAAGAAAAGCGCCGTCGCGCAGTACTTCACGACACTCCAGCAGGCGCTCAACCCCGCGCCGCGTGCGAATGCGCCACGCGGGCCGGACCAGCGCCTCGCGCGGGCCGCCGAGTTCATCGACGGCAACTACACGCGCGCGCTCAAACTCGACGAGATCTGCGCGGCGGCGGACCTCTCGCCTTCGTATTTGATCCGCGCGTTTCGCGAGCAATACGGCATGACACCGCATGCGTACGTGGTGAACCGGCGCATCGAATTCTCTCGCGCACAACTGCGGCGCGGCCACGCCATCGCCGACGTCGCCGCCGAAGCCGGTTTCGCCGACCAGGCGCACCTGCAACGCGCCTTTCGCCAGTTCGTGGCGGCCACGCCGGGGCAGTATCGCGGGTAGCGCGCGTAAAGCGCGCGCCATCCGCATCCGTTTATCGCGCGCAATTCACTCGAGCAGCAGCCACAGCGCGCTCGCCGCGAGCAGCAACGCCATCGCGCGGTTCACGAGGCGCACGCGGGCCGGTTCGCGCAGCGCCTGCCTCAGCGATGCGCCCGCCCACGCCCAGCACGCAATCGACGCATAGCAGACCACGAAGTAGATCGCCGCGAACTGCCACACGAGCCCGTTTGCGCCCGAGGCCGCATACGCGCCCATGCCCGCAACCGAAGCGAGCCACGCCTTGGGGTTGAGCCATTGCATCGCCGCGCCGGTCATCAGCGACGGGCCGCGCGCGGCGCGCGGCGTGTCGATGCGCCCATCGTCCACCGCGAGCTTGTACGCGACATACAGCAGAAACGCCACCCCCGCCCACTCGATCGCGCGCGTGAGAGACGGCCACTGTACGAGCAGTTCGCGCAGGCCGAGTCCGATCAGCAGCAACAGCAGCGCGAAACCCACCGTCGCGCCGGTCACGTGGCGCAGGCTCGCGCGCAGTCCGTAGCGCGCGCCCGCGCCGAGCGCGACGATATTGACGGGTCCAGGGGTGATCGACGTGGCCAGCGCGAAAGCGGCCATGGAAAGTGCGGTGCTCACGATTCTCCTTGATACGCCAGACGGCGATGATCCACCGTCGAGCGTACGAGACGCGCGCGAATCTGTATTGAAGAAAATCGCCCAACGCACTGCCGATGGGCGTGCGATCGAAGTCACGCTATGATTGATCGAACGGCTCTGCGAGCACTCATCCACCGGAATCTCTACGTGAAAAAGATCCTCATCATCGGCATTGGCGCCGGCGATCCGAATTACCTGACCGTGCAGGCCATCGAGGCGCTCAACGCCGCCGATGTGTTCTTCGTGATGGACAAAGGTCCCGCGAAAGAAAAGCTCGTCGCGCTACGCAAGGAGATTTGCGCGCGCTTCATTAGAGATCCGAATTACCGTATTGTCGAAGCGGAAAGCCCCGAGCGGCGGCGCGACGGCATCGAATACAAGGCCGCGGTGGACGAGCTCAATCGCGACAAGCAGCGCGTGTTCGAAGGGCTGATCGAAGCCGAACTCGCCGAAGGGCAATGCGGCGCGTTTCTCGTTTGGGGCGACCCGTCGCTCTACGACAGCACGATCCGCATTCTCGACGCGATTCTCGCCGAAGGGCGGCTCGCGTTCGAATTCGAAGTGATTCCGGGCATCAGCAGCGTGCAGGCGCTCGCGGCGAAACATCGCGTGCCGCTGAACTTCATCGGCAAGCCCGTGAGCATCACGACCGGACGGCGGCTCGCCGAGAACGGCTTCCCCGACGATGCGGATAGCGCCGTGGTAATGCTCGACGCGCAAAATGCATACACACAGCTTGCGGGCGAGGAACTCGATATTTATTGGGGCGCTTATGTGGGCACGCCCGATGAGATCCTCGTGGCCGGACGCCTGGATGAAGTGAAAGACGAGATCGTGCGCGTGCGTGCGCAGGCCCGCGAGGCGAATGGGTGGATCATGGATACGTATCTGCTGCGCAAACGTGGTGTGCGGGATTGAAGACGCCGCTTAGGGCTTTACGGCAACCCGCCGGCATCTCTCCTGGCACTCGCTGCCCGACGCCGGGCGTTCGCGCACCTGGGCTTACGAATCAGGGAGTTAGCGCCGCTTTCCCATCGTTATCAACAAGGCCTTCAACAAAATCTGGGGATAAGCCAGACGCCGGCGAAACGCCCGGTTGTCCACAGATTCTGTCGATAAGTCCGTGGACAACGCCTGCCCAACAGACCTAAGCCCTTGGCGCACAAGGCTTTGCGGGCGATGCACGGGGGAATTTCCATTCCCCGCAGCCCCAAACATCCATTCCCCCCACGTTTCCCCACACGTTGCGTTGCGGGGAAGCCTTCGTTCCCCCACGTGGGGTACGGTCTACATATTAAACATCGGTCTTGTAAGCTAACAGCGGCCCGCCGGCCATTTCGACAAGTCACTTGTCGTGCCTGTCGCAGATGGCTTACCTATGGATGCTGCGTTACACGCGAGCACGTATGGGGAAAGTCCGTTCCCCGCGGCGCGTGATGGTAGGGCTACAAGTTCGTGATTGTTGCCCTGCTGGTCCACCAGCACCGGAAGCTCGAAGAGCGGGGACACGATGATGCTCACCCCGTCGAGCAGTTCGAGCTCCGGCTCGGGTTCATATACGAACCCATCGACATGCGCCGGATGCAGGATGAGTGCAGCGGACTTGCAGCCGTGCTCGCGGATGAACTGCTCGATGCCGTGCGAGATTAGCGCCCGACACCACAGGCGAAATTTTTCATGGAAACCACACCTTGTGATTCTTCGTTCCCCATGTCAACGCTCTCGCACCGGCCAGCGTGACAGCTCGTCACTCGTCGTCGGAGTAGAGCCCCTTATACGTGATCTGCCCGAACATGAGTCCAACGCCGATGCTCTCCTGCAAACCCTCGTTGGCGCCGTACATGAAGATGGTGGCTCGCGCCGTTGAAAGCGCTGCTCCGATGAACTGCGGGAAAATGCAGCCCACCTGTTCCATGTACTCGCTCACGCCGGTAAAAATCGCAGTTACGCTTCCACCGAAAAGCAGGCCCGCACCAAGCTCCAGAAAAATCGCGCCGCCTTCAAAGTCATGCGTCGTCAATTCGGCTCTTGTTGTGGACGTTGCATACACAACGCCGCCGCTCGGAAAGTCCGTCGTCGCGCCGGTAGCACCGATATATTTCCCGTTGATAACGATTTTCGGCAACACCACTTTCGGGAGGAACCTGGAGACGGGTACGCCAACGCTTATCCCGAGACCGTGATACGCGAATCGATGCGCCAGCTTGGCCTGATCCTGCAAAACGAGCATGCCGCCTGACGTAACCACTTCCGCTACCGGAACCTCGCCGCCAGAACTGGTCCCAAATGTCCACCGGCTATCTCGCAGGTTTATCATGGTTCCAGCCTTTGAATGGAATGTTGCGGACGCCAACCAGAATCCAGAGGGCAGCGAATGCGAAAAGGACAATCGGAAAATCCCATACGCTCCAGACCGTATCGATTTTTGCACTGGCAAACGGGTTATCCGGTACATATCGGACGCGAACCCTGTCACCCATGTTCTGATGGACAAGGCCCCCCGCAGGAAACTCGATTCGTTCTCCGCTGGAAGTCGTGAAGGCGACCTGCGGATGGTACGGACCGAAGGGAACACCAACAACCACGCCGTCAGTGGTCACGGAAGCGTTGACAAACGCCAGTGTATGCAGCGCCGTCCCTGCGCAAATGATCGCTACGCAGAAGCCGATTACCAGCGCCAGGTAGTTGAATTTCGGCATGCCTAGCGATCCAGATTTTCCTTGATATCGAATTGCGCAGTCACGGTGCCATTGCTCGTGCCGAACGCCCCTTGCACCTTGTATTCCTGCTTGACGCGTGCGAAAGAGAGCGTGATCTTTTCCCAATAGTGACCGTTTGCGGCAGTCGGCTCGACCCCGGTAATAACGACATCGCCCAGCGTGATCTTAAGGAAGTCAAGGGGCGTGCCGCCCGCCTTGCGCATGGTCAGTATGGCTTCGGGGATGTGGCGTCCTGTCAGGCAGTAGCGCATGAAGTTGGGGCTGGCCCGGTCAATCTGATGGATGATCTCGATGTCGTTGACCGTGGCCTTGCCCGCGCCGCCACCTGAGCCCGACATCATGGACGACTGCTGTGCCATCTTCCACCGCCAGCTTGTCACGTCAATTTCGCCCTGGTGAACCGCGTCCTGCGCCTCGCCGGAAATACCGACGATCTTGAGAAACATGTCCGACACTTCGAAACTCTCCCAAAAAAAGTAGAACAGTGGATTGATGCCGCTCGTCGCAGTGGCGCAAAGATCGTTACCCGTACTTGTCCCGGACCCCGCCGGGGGACGATACGCCCCTTCATTTACCCGGAGAAGGGGCGAAAAAGATCCCATGGGCTGCGCGTTGTATCTGATCAACTGCTGACAATTGCTCACATTCCACGCTGGTTTTGAGATGGATAGCGTGGTAATGGCGGGCTCGCCGGGCATCGGCTTGCTACCGTTACATCAAGACATAACCGTCAGAAGTTGCTGCTCCAGTTCCTGAATGCGTGCATGCAGCCGGTCAATCGTTTCATGGTGGTCGTAGTTCTGTGCCCCGAGGGCCGTGGCAGAGAGGATCAGGTCAATCCTGCTGTAATCGCGCGGAAACGTGCCGGTACCATGCAGGCGCTGCAACGTGGAACAGATATATCTGTCGAGACTCATGTTCGTCCACCCGTCATTTCGCAGAATTCCTCGCAGATCACCATGAGCGGGAGCGTATCAAGTGACTTGTTGCCGAAGACCATCAAGGTCGATCCGGCTGGCAGGAATTTCAGGAAAAATTGATCGATGCGCCCGCGTCGCAGAAACAGCAGGAAGGGGCAAAAGACTTTGTGAATACTTGACGATCTAGCACCCCAAAAGCCCATGCCTAATGATTGCCCGCATCGCCTCGACTCGCTGCACTTCGACCTTGAGCGCACAAGGCATTTTCCCAGCGCATCGCAAATCGCCCGGGCATGCGCGACGCGTCGAGCGCGCGCCCATTCATCGCCGCCTAATCCCCTAAAGATCGTGGGGGAAATGCCGTTAATCCCTGCATGTTGTCGGGTCGTGAGCGACCCCATTGCAAGGAACCCCATGCGCAACAATCAGCCCATCACGCAGCAGGAATTCGACTACCCTGCTTCGCAGATGCTCGTCTCGGCCACCGATCTCAAGGGCCGCATTCAATATTGCAATCCCGCGTTCGTCGCCGTCTCCGGTTTCGCGAAAGAAGAATTGATCGGCAAGGCGCACAACGTGATTCGCCATCCCGACATGCCGCCCGAGGCCTTCGCCGACCTCTGGGACACCATTCGCGCCGGCCGGCCCTGGACGGCGCTCGTGAAGAACCGCCGCAAAGACGGCGATCACTACTGGGTGCGCGCGAACGTGACGCCCGTCTCGGAGCAGGGCACCGTGGTGGGCTATCTGAGCGTGCGCGTGAAGCCGGGCCGCGGCGAGATCCGCGCGGCCGAGGCGCTCTACGCACAAATGCGCGAAGGGCGTCTGCGCGGCGCGCGCCTGCGCCGGGGCGAGCTCGTGCGTACCGGCCTCGTTGGCGCGGCGCAGTCGCTCATGCGTCTGCCCGTGGCCACGCGCATCGCCATCGGCTACGCGCTCGTGCCCGCAGCGCTCGCCGCCGCGGGCTTCGGCGCCTGGCGCGGGCTGCCGCCCACGCCGTTCTGGTGCGCGTTCGGCGCGGCGGCGGTATGCAGTCTCGCGGCCTGGCGGCTCGCCACGCGCCACCTCGGCGGCCCGCTCGCACAGATGTCGATGGCGTCCACGCGCATGGCCGCGGGCGACCTCACCGCCACGCTCGCCATTGCGTCGAAGGACGATTTCGGCGACGTGCTCCAGGCGCTCAATCAGCTTCAGGCCAATCTCACCGCCATTGTGTTCGACGTGCGCGCGCAGATCGACGGCATGCTGGACGCCACCCACGAAATTTCAAGCGGCAATCTCGATCTCTCGCGGCGCACCGAGTTGCAGGCCGCCTCGCTCGAAGAGACCGCCGCGACCATGGACCAGCTCACCACCACCGTGCAGGCCAACGCCGATGCCAGCACGCGCGCACTCGACCTCGCGCGCGCGGCGCAGTCCGCCGCCGCCGAGGGCGGCTCGCTCGCGGGCCGCATGGAGCGCACGATGTCCGGCATCACCGACGCTTCGCGGCGCATCGCCGACATCACCGGCGTGATCGACGGCATCGCGTTCCAGACCAACATCCTCGCCCTCAATGCGGCCGTCGAGGCCGCGCGCGCGGGCGAGGCGGGCCGTTCGTTCGCCGTGGTCGCCGGCGAGGTACGCATGCTCGCCCAACGCTGCGCGGCCTCGGCGAAGGAGATCAAGCAGGTCGTGGACGCGAGCGTGAGCGAGATCGCCCAGGGCACGGAGCTCGTCGGCCGCACGAGCGCCCAGATGCGCGCCATCGACGAAGCCGTGAGCCGCGTCTCGGCCATCATCGTCGAGGTCGCCAACGCGAGCAGCGAGCAAGCCGAAGGCATCCACCAGGTCAATCAGGCGGTCGCGCATCTGGACAGCGCCACGCAGCAGAACGCCGCGCTCGTCGAGCAGGCAGCCGCCACGGCGCAGCGGCTCGTGGAGCAAGCCGACGTGCTGGACGAGGCCGTACGTCTGTTCACCATCGCGGGCACGCAATCGAGCGTGCGCAGCGCGCCGGCGCAGCACAAGGCGCAAGGTCGCGGCGCCCACACGGAAGCCACCCGGGCGCAAACACATGTGCAAATGAGCGCTCAGGTGCGCGAGCGGGAGGAAGCCTTCGAAGCCTGAGCGCTTTGACGCGCGCTTGGCCCATGAAAGCACGCCACGCCAGTCGCTTGAGACGGCACACGAAAGCGTTCCGTAATCTCACTGATTGCTCCGATTAAGCTGATGGATCGGCATAAATCCCATCTCGACGGCGTGCGCGCGAGGCCTCACTATCAACCCCGTCAGCGCCCATGACCTGGGTGTCTGATCCGAGTAACAACGGCGTTTCAACGGCTCACCTGGCCTCTACCGGGTGAGCCGTTTTTTCTTGCGCGAATGGGTGACCGAAGGGTGAGGAAATACGGGAGCCGATCAACACCCCCGAGCCGTTAAAGCCGCTTTGCGTCATGACCATGACAACGCATGACGCGGCAACACACGGCGCATGCGGCGTTGCAAGCCGCGCAAAAATCCTCATGCCGGCACGCGTGCGGGCCGGGACTCGCGTTAAACTGACCGGCCGGGGCTGGCGTGGGGCCGTGGTGTGTGCGCCTGCGCTCACTGCGATGAGACGCCGCGCAGCCGACCCCGTACAATGGCTCGACCACACACGAGGACAACATCAATGCGCACGACCGGGTCTTCCGGAACCATGACCCTGCTCACCGAGCATGACGAAGCGACCGGACGCGAAACGCGTTCGCTGCGTCTCGAATCGGCGGCCGACGGCAAGAGCCTCTTGCTGATCGAAGTCGACGAGCGCAAAGCGGGCATCCACCGCGAAGTGCGTTATGAAATCACGCCTGCGGAACTGATCGCGGCCATCCGCGCGCAGGGCGCCGAGCTTCCAGGGGAATCGCACAGCCGCTAACGCGCGGCTGCGTTCGTAACGGGTCCACCGCCCGCGAAGACGCCATCCCGGCGCCTTCGCGCACGCACGCGCGTTCGCACCGGGCTCGCGCTTCTCATGCGCGCCTTGCGCCCAGCCCGTCCCACTCCGCGTCCGAGCGCAATAAGTCTTCATTGGGCGTATGCTTTGGACCTCGCTTGCACGCCTTCGAAATGCGTCCATAATCGATACGTTCGTCTTCCAGTTTGCGCCGTCCGCGCGGCGCCCCCGGGGCAAGGGAAGTAAGCCGATGCTACATGACCTCATCGCGCAGTACGGGCCTGCGCTCGTGTTCCTGAACGTGCTGGCCGGATCGCTCGGCCTGCCCGTGCCCGCCATGCCGGCGCTCGTGCTGTTCGGCGCCATGGCCGCCATGCACCCCGGCTCGATCGGCGAGCAGGTTGCGCCGGTACTCGGCCTGTCCATTGTCGCCACGCTCATCGGCGACAGCGTCTGGTTCCTCGCCGGCCGGCTCTACGGCGGCAACACGCTCAAGACGCTCTGCAAGCTCTCGCTCTCGCGCGACACCTGCGTGAAAAAGACCGAGCGCTTCTTCGGCCGCTGGGGCGTGCGCGTGCTCGCCATCGCCAAGTTCGTGCCGGGCCTCTCGATCGTCTCCGTGCCGATGGCGGGCGCGATGGGCACGCCCTATCGCCAGTTCGTCGGCTTCGACGGCATTGGCGCCGCGCTCTGGTCGGGCACCGGCTTGCTGATCGGCGTGCTGTTCGCGCCGCAGATCGACATGATGCTCGCGGGCGCGAGCCGCCTCGGGCGTCTCGCCGCGGTCGTGGTTCTCGTGCTGTTGCTGCTCTACGCGACGTATCGCTGGCAGCGCCGCCGCCAGCTCATCAAGAAGCTCGCGAACGCGCGCATCACCGTGGACGATCTCTATCGCGCGATGACCAACAAGCCGCCGCCCGTGATCTTCGACATCCGTTCCGCCGAAAAGCGCAAGCTCGATCCCTACATCATTCCGGGGTCGCTGTTCGCCGACGAGCGCCAGCTCGACGAGATCATCGAGAAGTATCCGCGCGATCAGAAGCTCGTGATCTACTGCTCGTGCCCCAATGAAATTTCCGCGGCCTGGATGGCGAAGAAGCTCGCCGAGGCCGGTTACGTCGACGTGCTGCCGCTGCTCGGCGGCATCGATGCCTGGCGCGATGCGGGCCGCGTCCTCGAACCGCTGCAGGTGGCGCCGCCTGCCGAAATGCCGGTCAATATCACGCCGAAACCCGTTTGATCTCGTTTGATCCCGCTTGATCCCGCTTGATCCCGTTTGATCCGCGCGGCGCCGTTCGCACCGCCGCGCATGGAGAAACGCCTGATGGGCTCTATCGCCACCGAGCCGCCTCGCTACGAGGCCTCGCATTCCACGCTTGCCGATACGCAACCGCAGCCAGCCGAGGCGCCGTTCTCGACGCTCTCGACGCGGCGCCACCAGATGTTCCCGGTTCTCTCCGATGAGGAGATCGTGCGGCTCTCGCGCTTCGGCGAGCGGCGTCGCTGGGAGCCGGGCGAGTGGCTGTTTCAGACGGGCATGACCGGTCCCGGCATGTTCGTCGTGCTCGCAGGCCACGTGAAGGTGTTGCAGCGCGACGGCTTCGGCCGCGAACGGCTGATCAACGAGCATGGGCCCGGCAGCTTCCTCGCCGAAGTGGGCCAGCTCTCCGGCGGTCCGTCACTCGTGGACGGCCTCGCGCTAGAGCCAGTCGAGGCGCTGCTGATCTCGCCCGAGCGCTTGCGCGCGGCCATCGTCGCCGAAGCCGAGCTGGGCGAACGCATCGTGCGCGCGCTGATCCTGCGGCGCGTCGCGCTGATCGAGAAAGGCGCGGGCGGTCCGATTCTCGTCGGCAAGCACGACGACCCGAGCATGCTCTCGCTGCAGGGCTTTCTTTCGCGCAACGGCCATCCGTACTCCGTGCTCGACGAGCGCGACGAAAGCAGCATGCTCTGCGTGATCGAGCGCTTCGCGGCGCGCAGCGAGGACCTGCCGCTCGTGATCTGCCCCGACGGCTCGGTGCTGCGCCATCCCACCTCGCCCGAGCTCGCCACCTGCCTTGGCCTGTTGCCCGAGCTCGACGGCGAGCGCGTCTACGACGTGGCCGTGGTGGGCGCCGGCCCGGCGGGTCTCGCCACCGCGGTGTACGCAGCCTCCGAGGGCCTTTCGGTGATCGTGCTCGACGCGCGCGCCCCCGGCGGCCAGGCCGGCGCCAGTTCGCGCATCGAAAACTACCTGGGCTTTCCCACCGGCATCTCGGGCCAGGCGCTCGCGGGCCGCGCGTTCGTGCAGGCGCAGAAGTTCGGCGCGCACGTGGCCATTCCCGTCATGGTGCGCAAACTCCATTGCAACGAGGCGCCGCGCCGCCTCGAAACCTGCAGCGGCAACGTGCGCGCGCGCACCATCGTGATCGCGAGCGGCGCGATCTACCGGCGGCCCAGCATCGGCGGGCTCGACCGCTACACGGGACGCGGCGTCTACTACTGGGCCTCGCCCGTGGAGGCGAAGCTCTGCAAGCACGAGAACGTCGTGCTGGTGGGCGGCGGCAACTCGGCGGGCCAGGCGATCGTCTATCTCTCCTCGCACGCGCGCCATATCGACGTGCTGATTCGCAAGGCCGGCTTCGAGTCGACGATGTCGCGCTATCTGATCGACCGCATCGCGTCGCTGCCCAACGTCACGGTGCACCCGAAGTGCGAGATCGGCGCACTCGAGGAAGACGAGGCGGGGCTCGCCGCCATCCGCCTGAAAGCGCAGTGCCCGACGTCGGGCGCCGAGCGCTTCGGCGCGCGCCACCTGTTCCTCTTCACGGGCGCGGACCCCAACACCCACTGGCTGCACGAATGCGGCGTGGCGCTCGACATGCACGGCTTCGTGCTCACCGGCGCGGACGACGCATCGTGCAGCCTCGCCACCTCGATCGACGGCGTCTACGCGATCGGCGATGCGCGCGCGGGCTCGACCAAGCGCGTGGCGGCGGCGGTGGGCGAAGGCGCGGCCGTGGTCGCGCAAATCCACCAGTGGCTCGGCGCGGCGCCCGTGCCGCGCGCGGCCGTGACGCCCGCCGCGATGGCCGCCATGGCGGGCCTGCATGCGTGACGAGACGGCGCTCGCCACGCAAGCCGAAGCGGGCACGCCATCGGCCACGCGCGTGACGCTGCCGCTCGCGGCGGCGCGCACGCTGCACCTCGCCGCGCAGGGGCTGCTCGCGCCGCCGCGCCGCAAGGCCACCAGCGACGACGTGCTCGACGCGATCCGCCGCATGGCGCAATTGCAGATCGACACCATCCACGTGGTCGCGCGCAGTCCCTACTTCGTGCTGTTCAGCCGGATCGGCGCTTACGACCCGCGCTGGCTCGACGCCCATCTCGCCGAAGGCCGCCTGTTCGAATACTGGTCGCACGAGGCCTGCTTCGTGCCGATCGAGGACTATGGCCTGCTGCGCCATCGCATGCTCGATCCATCGGGAATGGGCTGGAAATACGCAGCCGACTGGCACGCGAAGCACCGCCGCGAAATCGATGCGCTGCTCGCGCGCATCCGCGCGAACGGTCCGGTGCGCTCCGCCGACTTCGCGCGCGAAAAAGGCGCAAAAGGCAGCGGCTGGTGGGACTGGAAGCCCGAGAAGCGCCACCTCGAAGTGCTGTTCGCAACCGGCGCGTTGATGGTGGCCGAGCGCCGCAATTTTCAGCGCGTCTACGACCTGACCGAGCGCGTGCTGCCCAACTGGAGCGACACGCGCGATCTGCCTGTGCGCGCGGACGCCGAACGCGCGCTGCTGTTGCGCACCTGCCAGGCGCTCGGCGTGATCCGCGCCGACTGGGCCGCCGACTACTACCGTCTACCGCGCCGGCCGTACACCGAAGCCCTGCACGCGCTCGCCGATGCGGGCGAACTCGTGCCCGTGCGCGTGGAAGACTGGAAGCACGACGCGTTCGTGCATCGCGACTTCGCGCCGCTCATCGACGCGGCAGCCAGCGGCACGCGGGTCTCGACGGTCACCACGCTGCTTTCGCCGTTCGATCCCATCGTGTGGGACCGCAAGCGCGCGACGGCGCTATTCGGCTTCGACTATGCGATCGAATGCTACCTGCCCGCGCACAAGCGCAAGTACGGTTACTTCGTACTGCCGATATTGAACCGCGGAAAACTGATCGGACGCGCCGATGCGAAAGCGCATCGTGCACAGGCGGTCTTCGAATTGAAGTCGCTGCATCTGGAGCCGGGCGTGCGCGTGAGCGGCCGTCTCGTGAGCGATCTGCGGCGCGCGCTGCAACGTTGCGCCGACTGGCACGGCACGCCGGAACTGCGGATTGGCGAGGCGCCGCACGGGCTGGCCACGGCGCTGCTCGCCGAATCGTGAGGCCATCATGTAGCCTTCGTGAAGCCAGAAAGCGAAGCGCGGGCGGCGCGCCCATCGCGCACGCCGCCCGCGCAGTCTACGGATGCCCAGCAGGTGCTCAGCGCTCCAGCTTCACGCGCAGTTCGCGCGCCGCTTCGAGCAAGCCTTCATAGCCCGAACGCGCATGTTCGGGCAGGTCCGGGTCGCCCACCAGCGCGCCCAGCGTTTCGATCAGGCTGAAGACGAGGCCCTTGGCCGCGCCCTTGGCAATGCTGCCGCTCTTCACGCCCTCGTCCACGTGCGAGAGCGCCGCGTTGAGATTCTCCAGATCTTGCTTGCGCGCGTCGCCACCAGGCGCTTGAGCGTCATCCTTTTGCGTGTCGTCGCTCGTCATGATGAACCGTTTCCCCTTATTGATACTGGTACGTCGTGGAAAAAAATCCCGCACTGCTGTTATATACCCATCGCAGACGGTCGTCCATTGGCCGCCGATGCGTCCGTCCGAGCGCCCGGCAGTGCCTTTCGCAGCTCCCGAATCTTCTCACCTTTGCGCGTTGCTTGCCGATACGCGCGCCGATACGCGCTTGCTGCGGCGCATGGCACGCGCAAAGAAAAGCCCTGAAAACAGGCCCCGAATCGATCGTCCGCAGACCAGGCCGTTGCGTGGCGGTGCGCTTGCGTGTGCGGGCAGGCTCACGTCCGAGCGACTCCCGCAAACGCTCACCTTTGGCGTCATGAGGGTGAATTCGTGCAGCCGCTGCAGCGCTGAAGAACGCCACGCAATACACTCGCGCGCCGGCGCTTCGCTGCACGATTGCCCCTTGTTTCAGGGCACTTTCTCGCCAGACACAGGTTCGTCACAGAGTGCGCCGGAAATCCGGGCGGTGCGCTCGCGCGCCGCGCCTCGCTCACTCCCGAAAAGCCTCACCTTTAGGGCAAACGCGTGGCAAAACGCGCAGCGAGCGCACAGCAATCCGCCTTGACGGCATGACCGCACGTCCCCAGACTGTGCGAGTCCCTCCCGCGAACCCGCTCGTCACTCATCCCCATGAACCCCGTCACGCCCTTCATTCCCGAACGCTTTCACAACGCCGCGCCGCATTACCTGAGCGGCCGCCCCGCGTACTCGCCCGCACTCATTCGCCGCGTTGCGCAGCACACCGGCCTGAACGGCACGCAGCGCCTGCTCGACCTGGGCTGCGGCCCCGGCCAGCTCTCGCTCGCCTTCGCGAGCTGGGTGGCCAGCGCCGTGGCGGTCGACCCGGAGCCCGCCATGCTCGAAGTCGCCTCGCAACTGGGCGCGGGCATCGCGCCGAATATCGAGTATCGCCGGGGCAGTTCGTACGATCTGTCGCCCGCGCTCGGCACGTTCGACCTCGCGGTGATCGGGCGGGCGTTTCACTGGATGGATCGCGTCGATACGCTCGCGCGCCTCGATGCGCTCATGGGCGAACGCGGCGCGCTCGCGCTCTTCAACACGGCGCATCTCGACGACCCGCTGCGCCCCTGGGCCGCACAGTATCGCGATCTGCTCGACCGTTACGCCAACACCGATCCCACGCGCGCAATGCGCCGCTCGCCGCAGTGGGAGAGTCACACCGACGTGCTCGCGCGCTCGGCGTTTGCCGCTATCGAGCGCATTTCGGTGATCGAGTACCGGCGTGTGAGCGCGGAGCAGTTGAAGGCGCGCCCGCTCTCGATGTCGAGCCTCTCGCGCGAGCGCCTGGGCGAGCAGCTCGACGCGCTGCTCGCCGGGATCGACGCCATCGTCGCCGCGCACGGCGAGGATGGCTGGCTCATCGAGCGTATCGAGTCGACCGCCACGCTCGCCACGCGCGCGAGCGCGTAGGCGCGCAAGCGGCGCCGCCAGCGCGCCGGCGCCGCTTGCGGTATCGTATGACGACGACCCCGAAAGGAAACGCGATGAGCTACGCCACGAAAGCCCCGGCCCGCCAGCAGATCGACGCACTGAGCGGTCTCGCCGTGCTGGAATTCGGCACCGACTGGTGCGGCTATTGCCAGGGCGCGCAGCCCTTGATTGGCGAGGCATTCGCGAAGCACCCCGGCGTACGCCGCATCAAGGTGGAAGACGGCCCGGGCCGCGCGCTCGGCCGCTCGTTCCGCGTGAAGCTATGGCCCACCCTCATCTTCCTGCGCGACGGCGCAGAAGTCGCGCGCGTGGTGCGCCCGGGCAACGCCATCGAACTCGACACGGCGTTCGACGCGCTCGACTGAACGGCCGGACATTCAAGGCGACGCGGGCGCGCGTCGCCCTCCTGCGTGAACTGCGCCGCCGCGGTGGACTTCAAAAGCCCGGCGCGCTCACTCGAGCCCGGCCAGCAAATCGTCGACGGCACGATACACGCGCTCCACCACGTCCGGCCCCACCTCCGCTTCGAGCGCCTTGTAGCGCGCTTCCAGCTCCTTCGAAATCGCTTTCACAAGCTGATGGCTCTTCTTCGTGAGCGTCACGAGCACGCGCCGCTGATCGTCGGCGAAACGCGCCTTCGTCACCAGGCCCAGCGCTTCCATGCGCGCCAGCACGCCCGCCATGCTCGGGCTCGAAATCGTACACAGATCGGAAATCTGGCGCGGCTCCAGCGGCCCGCTCTCGTTGAGCGCGCGAATCACGCGCCATTGCTGCTCCGTGAGCCCATGCGCCGTGATGAGCGGACGAAAGCGCTCCATCATCTTTTCGCGCGCGCGCAACAGGAGCATGGGCAAATTGCGATGCGCAACGCGGGTGGACGCGCGGGAGGAATCGGACATAAGTGGCTTCGTTCAATACGCTTCAATACGCGGCGGCAAAGCGCGAGGGGAAACCCACGCATGCCTCATCGACGCTCGAGGCTGGATGATAGCAAGCCCATAGTCACTTATATATTAGTGTTTCCGTGAGCGCCAGCGCTGCGCTTCATCCCCAGGCCCTTACTCCGGCTCGCCGCCCTGCGCCACGAGCTTCGCCAGTGCGATTTGCAGCGCCTCGCGCTCCTGCTCGCTCAACACCGCAAGAATCGCTTCGTTGCCCGACTTCGAAATGGCCGAGGCGCGCCGGTAAGTATTGCGCCCCTGCGCGGTGAGCTTGACGAGCACGCCGCGCGCGTCCGCCGTGTTCGAGGCCTTTTCGAGCAGCCCTTTGCGCTCCAGTACGTCGGTTGCGCGGCTCGCCTGGCTGCGGTCGAGATTCGACACGCGCCCGAGATCCGACACCGAAATCGGCCCAAACGCCCCCACGCTCAGCAGAATGCGCGCCTCCGTGAGCGTGAGCGCCAGCGCTGCCGAAAATGCCTCGTTCATGGCACGGTCCGTCTGCTTCTTCAGCACGTGCAGCCGGTAAGTGAATAGCTCTTCGATCTGGTTCTTGCCCGTCATCTCTCGTCTCGCGCGGTCTCGCCAATTGGCATCAACGGCGCTAGCATACCATTTACAGAACCCTTTAATTAAAGGGTTTTCATTGAAATTTTGATGCTTGCACACGCATTTATTTGCGCGTAGCATCGGTTTGCCGGCTGATCGCAGAGGACAGCTCGCCCGCCGCCTGAGCGCGGAACTCAAAACGGAGACGCCCCTATGAGCGCAACACCCGAAGCCGCTCGCCCCAGTTGGTGCGAGCCGCAGGAATGGGCCGCACGCGTGAAGCTCGCGGCCACCTACCGCGTATTCCATCTGCTGGGCTGGACCGAGTTGATCTTCAATCACATCACGCTGCGCGTGCCCGGTCCCGAGAAGCATTTCCTGATCAACCCGTTCGGCCTCGCGTATGACGAAATCAAGGCGTCGAACCTCGTGAAGGTCGATCTGGACGGCCATATTCTGAGCCCCGGCGACTATCCCATCAATCCGGCAGGCTTCGTGATCCACAGCGCGATTCACGCCCATGTGGAAGACGCGCATTGCGTGATGCATACGCACACCACGGCGGGCCTCGCCGTCGCGTGCATGGAAGGCGGTCTCGCGTACACGAACTTCTATTCGGCGCAGTTGCACGACATGGTCGCCTATCACGACTTCGAAGGCATCACGGTGCACGACGAAGAAAAGCCTCGCCTCCTGAAATCGATGGGCGACCGGCGTTTGCTCATCCTGCGCAACCACGGATTGCTCGCGCACGGCACGAGCCTCGCGCACGCGTTCGCGCTGCTCTGGACGCTCAACCGCGCCTGCGAGATCCAGTGCGTCACCGACTCCCTGCGCGGCCAGCCCATCCCTATCGCCCCGGCCGTCACCGCACGCTCCACGCGCGACGCCCTGCAATTCTCTCCCGCGCATGGCGCCGGCGAGAACGTGCTGGCCGCGCTGATCCGGCGCGCGGAGCGCATCGACCCCTCATACAAGGAGTAAGCAGTGAATGCCACGCAGCGCAATATCACGGTGGTTGGCGCCGGCGCGATCGGCGGCCTCATCGCGGCCCGGCTCGCCCGCGCAGGCAACGAGGCCAACCTCGGTGTCAACGTCAGCGTGCTCGCGCGCGGCGCGCATCTCGAAGCCATCCGCCGCGACGGGCTCACGATTCTGGACGACCCCGAGAAGGACACGCGCTACACGGCGCGCGTCAACGCCACCGACAACGCCGCCGAACTCGGCGCGCAAGACATCGTGTTCGTCTGCCTCAAGGGCCAGGCGCTCGTGCAGGCGGCCGCCTCGCTTGCGCCGCTGGTCGGGCCGCGGACGCATATCGTCTCGGCGATGAACGGCGTGCCGTGGTGGTTCCTCGCCGACTTCGGCGGCGCGCATGCCGAGGGTGACGACCGGCACCTCGAGTCCGTCGATCCCGGCGGCGCGGTAACGGCCGCGCTGCCGCCCGCGCAGGCATCGGGCTGCGTCGTGCATCTCTCGTCGTCGATTGCGGGGCCAGGCGCGATTCGCAAGGGCAAAGGCAATCTGCTCATCGTGGGCGCCGGCTCGCCGCGCACCGAGGCGCGCGCCAGCGAAGCCTGCGCGCTGCTCGCGCAAGCCGGCTTCGACGTGCAGGCCACCGGGCAGATCCAGCATGAGATATGGGCCAAGCTCTGGGGCAACATGACGATGAACCCCATCAGCGCGCTCACGCGCTCGAGCGCCGACGTGATCCTCGACGACGCGCTCACCGCGGGCCTCGTCAGGGCCATCATGGCGGAGGCCCGCACGATAGGCGAAGCGCTCGGCATCGGCCTTGCCATGAGCATCGAGGAACGCAACGCCATCACGCGCAAGCTGGGCGCGTTCAAGACCTCCATGCTGCAGGACGTCGAAGCGGGCCGCACGCTCGAAGTGGAGGCGCTGCTGGGCGCGCCCTACGAACTCGCGCAACGCGCGGGCGTGGCCGTGCCGTCGCTCGGCATGCTCTATGGACTCGCGCGCCAGCTCGACGCGAACCTGGAGGCCGCGCGACGCGCCGGGTCGCCGGCCGCCACACGCTGATCGCCCAGGCCGCTGGCCCGCTGATCCGCGAACGCCTTCAGTCCTCCAGCGGCTTGCCCGTGAGGTCGCGGATGAACGGCAACGCGAGGCACGAGAGCGCCGCGCAGACCATCACATACCAGGCGGGCGCGTGCAGGTCGCCCGTGACCTTGATGAGCCAGGTGGCGATGGCTTGCGCGAAGCCGCCAAAGATCGCCACGCCCACGCTATAGACGATGGCGAGGCCCGTCGCGCGGACGGCGCGCGGGAACATCTCGGGCAGCATCGTGATCGCGGGCGCGGCCTGCAAGGCGAGCAGCACGCTCAGGCCGCCCACGGTAATCAGCAGGCGCGCGGCATCCGGGCCGCTCGAGAGCCACTGGAACGCCGGCCAGATCAGCAGCGCCACGGCCACACGCGGCCAGAACACCAGGGCGCGCCGGCTGATGCGGTCCGAGAGCCGTCCCGCCAGCGGCGCCACCACGAACGTCACCACGCCGGACACGAGGCCCGCGAGCAGCGCCGTGGGCGCGGGCACCTTGAGTTCGTGGATCGCGTAAGTGGGCATGTAGAACGTGACCACATAAGCGATCACCGTCGACCCCATCGTGAGCAGCGTGCCCAACAGCGCACGGCGCCAATGGTCGCGCAGCACCGCGAGCACGGGCATACGCACGGCGCGCGCATCGGTGCTCGCCTGTTCTTCGAGACGGCGGCGAATCCACATGCCGAGCGGCGCAATCGCCACGCCCATCAGGAACGGGATGCGCCAGCCCCACGAGAGCAGGCTCGCAGGATGCAGAAAAGTCGTCAGGAGTCCTGCCATCAACGCGCCGATCGAAACGCCGAGACCCTGGCTCGCGAATTGGTAGCTGCCGAGCAGCCCGCGATTGGCCGGCGTACCCGCCTCGATCAGGAGCGTGGTGGAAGCGCCCACTTCCCCGCCCGCCGAAAACCCCTGCAACAGCCGCGCGAACACAATGATCACGGGCGCCGCCACGCCGATCTGCGCGTAGGTGGGCGCGAGGCCAATCAGCGCGCAGCCCAGCGCCATCATGAAAATGGTGAGCGTCATGGCCGGCTTGCGGCCCGCGCGGTCCGCATAGGCGCCGATCACGACGCCGCCAAGCGGACGCATCACGAAGCCCACGCCGAAGGTCGCCACCGAGGCGAGCAGTTGCCCGTAGCTCGACATGGTGGGAAAGAACAGCTTGCCGATCGTGAGCGCGAAAAAGCTGTAGACCGTGAAGTCGAAAAACTCGAGCGCATTGCCGATGGTGGCCGCAAAAATCAACTGCTTGCGGCCCAGCTTGCCCTTGCTCACTGCGGTCATGCTGACGCTGTTCATGGGCAGTCTCCGGTGACCGCTGCGCGGCCTGGTTGAAGTTTCGTGCAACGGTAGCACCGGGGACACGTCGTGCGCCACTGATCAAAACCCGCCCCGGCGCGAGCGGTGCGAGACAGACGTACGCGAAGAAATCGCCCGGGCCGATGCGAAGCCGGATTCTTGACTCCAAAATTGCTGTATGTGAATATAAATTCCTGTGCAAGAATTTATGAGTCATCACGCCCCGTGCCACCAGCCTGCGGGCCGTGCGCCGTATGGCGCATCGTGGTGCGCGTACGTCACCTTGTGGCGAGTTGGCGAGATGGGCTGTTAGTTGCAATATTTCCGGCTTGGCGTTCCCCCATGAGGAAGCTCGCGATGCAATTCAATCTGACTGAAGACCAGCACGCCATCGTTGCCGCCATCGAGAAGATCTGCGCGCGCTTCGACGACGCCTACTGGCTCGAACGCGACCGCGAAGGCGGCTTCCCGCACGAACTGCACCGCACGCTGGCCGATGCCGGCTGGCTCGGCATCGCCATGTCGCCCGACTATGGCGGCGCGGGGCTCGGCATGGTGGAAGCCGCGCTCATGATGCGCGCGATCAGCGGCTCGGGCGCGGGGCTCTCGGGCGCATCGGCGGTGCACATGAACATCTTCGGCTTGAACCCCGTGCAGGTGTTCGGCTCCGAAGCGCAGAAACAGCGCTTCCTGCCGCCGCTCATCGCGGGCCGCGACAAGGCCTGCTTCGCCGTCACGGAACCCGACGCTGGCCTGGACACCACGCACCTGAAAACCCAGGCCGTGCGCGATGGCGACCACTACGTGCTCTCGGGCCGCAAGATCTGGATCTCGACGGCGCAAGTCGCCAACAAGATGCTGATCATCGCGCGCACCACGCCGCTCGATCGCGTGCGAAAGCCCACCGACGGCCTGAGCCTCTTCTACACGGACCTCGACCGCACGCGCGTGGAAGTGCGCGAGATCGAGAAGATGGGCCGCAAGGCCGTCGACTCGAACATGCTCTTCATCGACAACCTGCGCGTACCGGCGGAAGACCGCATCGGCGAGGAGGGCAAGGGATTTCATTACCTGCTGCACGGGCTCAACCCGGAGCGCATCCTGATCGCGGCGGAAGCGGTGGGCCTCGGCCAGGCAGCGCTTGCGCGCGCAACGAACTATGCGAAGGAGCGCGTGGTGTTCGGGCGGCCGATCGGGCAGAACCAGGCGATCCAGCATCCGCTCGCGCAGTCGTGGATGGCGCTGGAAGCCGCGAATCTCATGGTGATGAAGGCTGCCACGCTCTACGACGCGGGCGAGCCCTGCGGCGCCGAAGCCAACGCCGCGAAGTACCTGGCCGCCGAAGCCGCGTTCCAGTCGTGCCAGACCGCCGTCGCCACGCTCGGCGGCATGGGCTACGCCAAGGAGTATCAGGTCGAGCGCTATTTGCGCGAGGCCATGATCCCGAGGCTCGCACCGGTCAGCCCGCAGTTGATCCTCTGCTTCATCGCCGAGAAGGTGCTCGGTCTGCCGAAATCGTATTGAGCCGCAAGACGGAAAATCGCTACGCATACCTGAATATGGACGTCAAACTCGTTGCGCGCACACTCGACGTGTTCGAGCTCTTCGCCGCCGAACAACGGCCCCTGCCGCTCGTCGAAATGGCGCGGCGGCTGGAGGTGCCCGCATCGAGCTGCCTCGCGCTCACGCGCACGCTCGTGAGCCGCGGCTATCTCTACGAGGTGCGCAAGCGCGGCGGCTACTATCCCACGCGGCGTCTGCAACTGCTCGCGCAAGCCATCGACGCCGTGGACCCGATCGTGGAGATGATGCATCCGCGCCTCGTCGACTTGCGCGACGCCAGTGGCGAAACGGCCGTGCTCGGCAAGATTCACGGCACGGCGGTGGTGTATCTCGATGTCGTCGAATCGGTGAAGGCCGTGCGCTATGCGAGCGAGCCCGGCGCGCAACGGCCATTGCACGCGAACTCGATCGGCAAGGCGATTTTCGGCGAGCTCGCGCCCGAGGCCCAGGCCGCGCTCGGCGCGAAGCTCGTGTTCGAACGCTACACCGACGCCACCCCGGCAAATCTCGCGGCCTTCATGGAGCAAGCCGCCGCCGCCAAGGCGCGCGGCTGGTGCGCGAATCTCGGCGAGAGCGCGCCCGAGCTTTGCGCGGTGGCGGTCGCACTCGATTTCGGCGGAGCGCCCTCCGGCGGAGCGCCCTCTGGCGGCGATCTCTACGGACTCTCGATAGGCGGGCCGACCGAGCGCATCCGCCAGCATCTCGACGCGCACGCGCAAACCCTGCTCGAAGCGAAGGCCCGCATCCTCGCGGCCTGGTGCGAAGGCGACGCCAATTGAGCATGCCTCGAAAGCGGACGATCGCGAAAGCCGGACATCCCATCCGTTCGGCCCCCTAAACTTGCTTACCGCTCGCTAACGCTGTGCGGTAGACCGCGCAGGCTCTCCCGGTTTTTATCGTGTTTTTTTGATCGATCCGGGGCACGAAACTTGCGGCTGCACGTCGAATATCCATCCGGACAGGGCCGCGACGCGAGTGTCAGTCCCCACGCATCTTTCAGGTTTCGAGCACGACAACCGTCTGCGTCCCCGCACCCGCCCTGTTCGGCCGCGCTGCAAGTCACCACGATTCGATACCGCTTTCCGCTCATGCCAAGGACGCATCTTTCTTCCCGCTTACGCTTGCGTGTCGCACCGCGTTTGAACACGCTGATTGCCGCCTTCACGTGCACGTTGTTGCTTGCCTTGTCCGGCGCCATGCCGTGCAGCGCGGCGCAGCCGCTCGCCGCATCGGCCGCGAATCCCGCCGCGCCCGTCGTGCTGACGCCCGCCCAGGCCCATGCGGCGCTCCAGGTGCTCGACGACCCGGTTCAGCGCGCACACGTCGAAGACACGCTGCGCGCGATCGCCGCAGCGGGCGCGCTCGCCACGCCGGCCTCGGCGGCTTCGGCCACCACGGGCGCGAGCGCACCCGCCGCAGCGGCGGCGTCGGCGTCGACGGCAAGCGGCGCTGCGGCGTCCGCGCCGCTCGCCAACGCGCTGCGCTCGAACGGCCTCGTGCTGCAAATCGCCGACGGCGCCGCGCACGGCGCGCAACTCGTCGGCCAAAAGCTCCTGCGCGCGCGCGCGGCGCTCTTCAACGTCGCGTCCGCGCGCGCCTGGTGGCGCATGCGCCTCGGCACGCCCGAAGGCCATGCGCTGCTGGCCTCGCTCCTGCGCGTGCTGCTGCTCACGCTCGTGCCCGCGCTGGCGCTCGATGCGCTCCTGCGCCGCGCCATCGGCAAACCGCATCGCGCGCTCGCCGAACACGTGGCGGCCACGCAAGGCACGGACGACGCACAGCCCCCGGGCGGCAGCAGCCCAGCCGCGGCATCGAGCGCTGCGGACACAGCGGACGCAATGGCATCGTCGGAACCCGCAGCCGACCCGGCGCAAGCAGAAGCCGACAAGGAAGCCATGCGCGCCGCCGCCGGCATGGCGCCGGCCACGCCGGGCGCCACGGAGGACGCGAGCGTCGACGAGCACGCCGCCGCCAAGGCAAACGCCCTCGCCGCCGCGGCGGCAGCCGACGACAGCCGCAGGCGCAACGTCGCCGCGCTCGCACGCGAAGCCCGCCACCGCCTTCGTGGTGCCCACCACTGGCGCCTGCTCAAGCGCCTGCCCTGGACGATCCTCGTCACGCTGCTCGAGCTCGTGCCCGTGATCGCATTCGGGCTGTGCGCCGCCGGGGTGCTCTCGCTCTTCGGTCCCGAGGACGCCGCGCCCGCCGCCGCCGTCGGCCACATCGTCGACACATGGGTGATCTGCCGCGTCGTCATCGCCATCGGCGCCATGCTGTTCGCGCCCGATTCCGATGCCCTGCGGCTCATGCCGCTGTCCAGCGCGTGGGCCGCCTTTGCGCAGCGCTGGCTCCGGCGCATCGTCGTCATCGGCGGCGTGGGCGGCGCGCTCGGCGGCGCGGTGCCGCTCGGCATGAGCGAGGACGCGCATCTCGCCCTGCTCAAGCTCGTCATCCTGTTCGCCCACGTGGCGCTCGCCGTGGCGATCCTGCAGTGCCGCCAGCCGGTGGCCGCCGCGCTGCGCAAGTCGGCGGCCGAACGCGGCTCGTTCGCCTATCTCGTCCACTGGTTCGCCGACATCTGGGCCGCCGCCGCCGTCTTCGTCGTCATGGCGCTGTGGTTCGTCTGGGCCCTCGACCTGCGCGGCGGCTACCGCGAACTCGTGCGCGCCGGCGGCGTCTCGCTCGCCGTGCTGCTCGCCGCGCGCATGGTGGCCATCGTCACGCTCGGCGCGCTCGGCCGCGTGTTCGATCCGAGCGGCAACCGCGAGAACATGACGATCGCGCAACGCCGCGCGTATCGCTACTATCCGGCGCTGCGGCGCATCGTGGTCGCCGCGCTGTGGATCGTCACGCTCGAGATCCTGACGCACGTGTGGGGCCTGCATCCGGGGCGGCTCCTCGCGAACGCGCCCATCGGGCATCTGATCGGCTCCGCGGTGCTCACGATCGCCATTGCCATCGCCGTGGCGGTCGTGATCTGGGAAGTGGCGAACGGCGCCGCCGAACGGCGCCTGAACGCGTGGACCGATGCCGGCGATTTCGTGCGCGCCGCGCGCCTGCGCACGCTGCTGCCGATGTTCCGCACCACGCTCTTCGTGGCGATCCTCGTGGTGGTCGGTCTCACGGCGCTTTCGCAGCTCGGCGTGAACACCGCGCCGCTCATCGCGGGCGCGAGCATCTTTGGCGTGGCGCTCGGCTTCGGCTCGCAAAAGCTCGTGCAGGACTTCATCACCGGCATCTTCCTGCTCACCGAAAACGCCATGCAGGTGGGCGACTGGGTCACGGTCGCCGGCGTCTCGGGCACGGTCGAGTTCCTCTCGATCCGCACGGTGCGCCTGCGCGGCGGCGACGGCTCGCTCTACACTGTGCCGTTCAGCTCGGTGACGACGGTGAACAACACGAACCGCGGCATCGGCAATGCGGCGGTGAAGGTGCTGATCGCGCACGGCGCCGATCTGCAGCGCGCCATCGACACGCTCAAGGAGATCGGCGCGGAACTCCGCAGCGACGACGCCTACAAGAAGGGCATTCTCGGCGACTTCGCGTACTGGGGCGTGGATCAGGTGGACGGCGCGAGCGTGACGCTCGTGGGCCAGATGCAGTGCAAGGACTCGGCGCGCTGGGGCGTGCAGCGCGAGTTCAACCGGCGTGTGCTGGCGCGCTTCACGGAGCGCGGCATCGAGCTTGCGAATCCGCAGCGCAGCTTTCTGATCGGTCTCGGCCGCGAGGGCGACGTCGAAGGACGCATCGACGGCGAAGGCGGATCGGACGACGCTCGCGGCGCAACGCGCAGCAAGCCGAATTGATGCCGTGGCCGGTGCGCGGCTCGCGCGCGCCGGCCTCACCCACGCTACGCGCGAGCACCCCCGAAAATCCTCACCTCAAGCGGCGCCGCGCCGTTTCCTCGCATGCGGCGCGCGGCGGACTTCTCAGTCCAATCAATGACCTACGTGTGGCGTGATGCGTCGATGCGCCCGCGGCGCAGTTGCTCCCGAAAACGCTCACCTGTGCGCTCTAGCCATACACAGTGACACGCAAAACAAAACCGGGGCGCAAGGCCCCGGTCCCAATCTCACTGCATGCCGCTACATCAAGCGAGCATCAAGCCTCGACATCCTCCAGACTGAAGATCTCCGACTGATCGTTATACGAAAAGATCTCGCCATAACGGCCCCAATCGATCACCGTGTCGAGCGTCTCTTCCGCCGCCACATCGGAAAGGAAATCCTCGAGTTCCTGCTCGAAGCGCACGCGCGGCGCGCGATGGCCCGGGCGCTCGTTGAGCACTTTCTTGATGCGCGCCGCAAGCGGCACGTTGCGCAGCAGATGATCGGCGAACATCAGCTTGCGCGCCTGCGTGCCCATCTCCGCGAACACGCGCGCGGGCGGCGTGAGCAGCAGATCGCCGTCGCGCACGTCGGCGAAACCGAGTTGCTGGAGCACTTCGGCGATCGGGAACAGGTCGTCCACTTCGAGGTGCAGCGAACGCGCGATCTCGGGCATGTCGGCGCGGCCGTGATACGGCGCCGCCGCCAGCGTCTCGATCAGACCGGCCATCAGGTTGGTGGAGACGTCGGGCAAACGGCTGCCCACTTCCAGGCGCCGCTGCGAGGCCTCGGCCGCTTCGCGCGCGGTCATCTTCGCGTAGATCTCGTCGACGAGCTTGCGGAACGCCGGATCCAGCCGGTTGCGCGGATGCTTGAACGGCACCTTGATCTCGGCCACCACGCGCCCCGGATTCGACGACAACACGAGAATGCGGTCGCACATGAACACCGCTTCCTCGATGTTGTGCGTGACGATCAGCATCGACTTGATCGGCATGCGGCCTTGCGTCCACAGGTCGAGCAAATCGGTGCGCAGCGTTTCCGCCGTGAGCACGTCGAGCGCCGAGAACGGCTCGTCCATCAGCATGAGCATCGGGTCCACGACGAGCGCGCGCGCGAAACCCACGCGCTGGCGCATGCCGCCCGAAAGCTCGCGCGGATAGGCGTTCTCGAAGCCGTCCAGGCCGATCAGGTCGATGGCGGCGAGCGCACGCTCGCGGCGCTCGCGCGCGCCCACGCCCTGCGCTTCAAGGCCCGCTTCCACGTTCTGCAGCACCGTGAGCCACGGAAACAGCGCGAAGGTCTGAAACACCATCGAGACACCTTCGGCGGGCCCTTCGAGCGGCTTGCCGAGCCAGTTCACCTCGCCCGAGGTGGCCTCGATCAGGCCGGAGATGATGCGCAGCAGCGTGGACTTGCCCGAGCCCGAACGGCCGAGCAGCCCGACGATCTCGCCTTCGCGCAGCGAGAGATTGACGTCGTCGAGCACGAGGCGCTCGTCGTCCTTCTTCGCGAAACCGCGCGAAACGTGCTTCACGGCGAGCACTTCGTCGCCGGGCACGGGGCGCGCCGGCAGCAGGTCGGATGAGACGATCCTGGGATTCAGCATGATGTTTTACTCCATCTCAATCGAGCCGCAGCCGGGACTCGGCGAACGTGTACAGCGGACGCCAGAGCACGCGGTTGAACAGCGTGACGAACAGGGACATCATCGCGATGCCCAGAATGATCTTCGGAAAGTCGCCGGCGGCGGTCGTTTGCGCGATATAGGCGCCCAGGCCGTGCGCCTGGATTTTCGTGTCGCCCCATTGCACGAACTCCGACACGATGCTCGCGTTCCACGCGCCGCCCGACGCCGTGATCGCGCCCGTGATGTAGTACGGGAAGATGCCCGGCAGCATCGCCTGGCGCCACCACTGCCAGCCGCGGATGCGGAAATTCTTCGCCGCTTCCTTGTAGTCGTTCGGATAG